>Ga0222689_1000010_pt1 | contig 242194 bp, 233 predicted proteins | sample AntAcemetage1231_FD_179838 | JGI IMG/M metagenome (GOLD analysis project Ga0222689, IMG submission 179838) | Saline water microbial communities from Ace Lake, Antarctica - #1231 | ecosystem: Environmental > Aquatic > Non-marine Saline and Alkaline > Saline | place: Antarctica: Ace Lake...
CAACACGCCGCGTGACACCGCTCCACAGCGGCCAGCCCGATCCGGGGGCATGCCCCCGGATCGGAAACCAAACGAGCGGACAACTCACATGCTACAAAATCGGACAACTTGACTTGTCACCGACAGGGGCGGCTGACGCGCGCCTCAGCCGCCCGCAATCCCGCGCCTGACCGCCAGGGCACGGTCCTCGATCCGGATCCGCCAGGCCAGCACCGCGGCATTCGCGAGCCCGAATCCGAGCGCCGCCCACGGCAACCCGAGCGCCAGCGCCAGCACCGGGATCTCCAGCACCACCACCAGGTAGTTCGGGTGCCGGACCCAGCGGTAAGGCCCGCGCCGGATCAGCGGCGCGCCCGGCAGGGTGACGATCCGGGTGGTCCAGTAGCGACCGAGGCTGGCCAGCACCCAGACCCGGCCGGCCTGCAGGACCAGAAATGCCGCCAGCCACCACGGGCTGACCGCCCCGTCGGCCAGCACCGCCAGCACCGCCAGCCAGGCGGTGTGCAGCGCCACGATCGCCGGGTAGTGCGCGCGGCCGTGCTCGACTGCGCCCTCGGCCCGCAGCCGCGCCGTGTTGCGGCGGGCGACCGCCATCTCGCCCAGGCGCTGAGCCGCGACCAGCGCGATCACGATGCGGGCCCAATCGAAAGGCACGCCCGCGAGAGAAACGCCAGCGTGCGTGATACCGGCAAGCTCCATGCCTACAGCTCCAGCAGATCGAGGGCCGCCGTGAAGCCCGGACCGAGCGCCAGCATCAGGTGACCACCGCGGGCGCCACGGTCCAGCGTCCGGCGCAGCACCATCAGGACCCCGGCCGCCGAGGCGTTGCCGAACTGCGTCAGCACCGCCCGGCTGTCGTCGAGCGCCGTCGGCTCCAGGCCGAGCGCTTGCTCGACCGCCTGCAGGACCTTCGGCCCGCCGGGATGGCCGACGACGCCGTCGAGCCCGGCGATGGTGCGGCCATTGGCGGCCAGGAAACCCTCGACCACGGGCAGCAGCCGCGCCGCCAGGAACGCCGGCAGGTCGCGCCGCAGCTCCAGCCCGAAGCCGACGTCGTCGATCCGCCAGCCCATGACGTCGAGGGAATCCGGCCAGGTGTGCTCGACGGCGGCCGTGATCGCCGGTCCGGACGATGCATCGGCGCGCAGCACCGCGGCGGCGGCGCCGTCGCCGAACAGCGCGCTGCCGATGACGTTGACCGGCTCGGGGTCCGGCCGGAACGCCAGGCTGCACAACTCGACAACCAGGCACAGCACCACCCGCCCCGGCTCGACCCGGGCCAGATCGGCGGCCCGCGCCAGCCCGATCACGCCACCGGCGCAGCCCCAGCCGAACACCGGGGTGCGACGGACGTCGGCGCGCAGCCCGAGCCGGCCGATCAGCCGGGCCTCCAGGCTGGGTGCGGCGAAGCCGGTGGTCGATATGCACATCACGTGGTCGACCTCGGCCGCGGCCACGCCGGCGGCCGCCAGGGCGCGCCCGGCGGCATCGGCGAGCAGCGCGGTCGCCGTCGCCTCGAAGGCACCGGCCCGGTCGGCCCAGCCATGACCGGCGGCGTACCACTCGACCGGCATCGCCAGCCAGCGCTCCGCCACCGTGCTGGTATCGAATACCCGGTCGAGGGCGCGGTTGCCGGCCAGGCTCTCGGCGAACACCGCGCGCGCGAACGCCCGCACCTCGTCGGAGGAGGCGCGATGCGGCGGGACGGCGGTCTCGAGGGACAGGATGCGGACGGGCTGCATCACCGGAGGATGGGCCCGGCCGGCCGGGAATCAAACCGATTTACCGTGACGGCGGCCGGCCCCCTCAGAACGACCGCGGCAGGCCCAGCACGTGCTCGGCGATGTAGGACAGGATCAGGTTCGTGGAGATCGGCGCGATCTGGTACAGCCGGGCCTCGCGGAACTTGCGCTCGACGTCGTATTCCTCGGCGAAGGCGAAGCCGCCATGCGCCTGCATGCAGATCTCGGCGGCGTGCCAGGCCGCTTCCGACGCCAGCATCTTGGCCATGTTGGCCTCCGGCGCGCAGGGCTGGCCGGCTTCGAACAGCCGCACCCCCTTCTCGGCCATCAGAGCCGCCGCCTCGGTTTCCGCATAGGCCCGGGCGATCGGGAACTGCACCGCCTGGTTCTGGCCGATCGGCCGGCCGAACACCTCGCGCGACTTGGCGTATTCGGTAGCGGTGCGGATGAACCAGCGGGCGTCGCCCAGGCTCTCGTGCGAGATCAGCAGGCGCTCGGCGTTCATGCCGTCGAGGATATAGCGGAAACCCTTGCCCTCCTCGCCGATCAGGTTGTCGGCCGGGACCACCAGGTCGTCGAAGAACACCTCGGTGGTGGCGTGGTTCACCATGGTGCGGATCGGCCGGATCGTCAGGCCGTTGCCGACCGCCTCGCGCATGTCGACCATGAACACCGACAGCCCGTCGGTGCGCTTGGCGACCTGGTCCTTCGGCGTGGTGCGGGCCAGCAGCAGCATCAGGTCGGAGTACTCGGCGCGCGAGGTCCAGATCTTCTGGCCGTTGACCACATAGCGGTCGTTGCCGTCCTTGCGGGCCATGGTGCGCAGCGACAGGGTGTCGGTGCCACTGGTCGGCTCGGTGACGCCGAAGGCCTGCAGGCGCAGGGTGCCGGCGGCGATGCCGGGCAGCCACTTCTGCTTCTGTTCGGCGCTGCCGTGCCGCAGCAGGGTACCCATGATGTACATCTGGGCGTGGCAGGCGGCACCGTTGCAGCCGCTCTTGTGGATCTCCTCCAGGATCGCCGCCGCGGCCCGGATGCCGAGGCCGCTGCCGCCGTATTCCTCGGGCACCAGCACGGCCAGGTAGCCGGCATCGGTCAGCGCCTTCACGAACTCGCTCGGATAGGCGCGCTCGCGGTCCTTCTCGCGCCAGTAGGCGCCGGGGAAGCGGGCGCACAGGTCGCGGACCGCCGCCCGGATGTCCTCGATCACGTCGTCCGGCGTCGTGGTGGCGGTCACGTCGGCTGGCTGCGCCATGGCGGGGCTCTCCTCGCGGTCGGGGTCGGGATCGGGCAGGCGGGATCGGGCAGGCGGGATCGGGCAGGCACGGTCAGTCTGACATAGCCCCGGCTTCCCGGGAGGTCGAGCGTCGAAACCGAATTTCACGCACAGACAATTTTTGCGTGCATCTTGATTTGCAATTTATTATCATACCTACATTCGTGGCGTGCCCCCACACGCCCGACATCCTCCGTCCCATCGTGGACCAGACTCGGAGCCGAGGATTGCCCCCCTCGGCTCCGCTTTTCTTTGGAGGAGTATGGCCTTCCCGTGCCGGGAATTCGCCGACGGGACATGGCGAACCGGCGGATCGCGTCGCCGCCCCTACTTCCGTGGCTTCTCGAACACCGCCATGGTCAGGCCGACCCGCGCCTCCTTCACCGCCCGGCGCAGGTTGCGCTGCTTGTCGCCGGCAGTCGGCCCCATGAGGATGTCGCCGGCCTGCAGCGGCGGCTTGTCGCCGGCCGCCTTGCCGGCCGACGCCGCCTCCTGTTGGCGCAGCATATGCTCGCGCGAGTCGTTGGTCAGGTCGCGGAAGCCGAGGGTGCGCAGGCCGACCTCCTCGGCGATCGCCTGCATGGTGGCCGGCGGCACCAGGAAGCTGTAGGCGGGATCGCCGGCCCAGGGCATCGGATAGTCCGGCGGCCCGGCGATACCGGCGACGATGTCGTAGAATCCGAACCGGCCGCCCGGCTTCAGCACCCGATGGACCTCACGGTACATCGCGCGCTTGCGCTCGATGTTCATCGAGGCGTGGACCGTCAGCACCCGGTCGAAGGACGCGTCCTCGAACGGCAGGTCGGCGGCATCGCCCTCGACCACCTTGATGCGGCGCGACAGCCCGACCCGCCTGTTCAGCGCCCGGTTCGCCTCGCACAGCGCCGGCGTCAGGTCGAGCGCTGTCACCCGGGCGTCGTGACGCGACGCCAGCACCCGGGCCGGGCCGCCGATGCCGGCGCCGAGATCCAGCACCTTCATGCGCTTGCGGATCTCCAGGGTGTCGAGCAGTTCGAGCGTCGCCTCGTGGCCGCGCACATGCATCTGGTCGAGGGCGGCGAGATGCTCGAGGGTCACCGCGTCGCGATCGATGCCGTGCTGCCGCAGCCGGGCGACCAGCGCCTCGGCCAGGGAATCGTGGTCGTAGTGCGCGGTGACGGCGGCGGACCGGTCCATGGCCGCCCCCTCAGCCCCAGAGCGCCGGGTCGGCCGGGTGCACGATGCTGCCGTCGTAGCGCATCCCCGGCTCGCGATCCCTGGCCAGCAGCAACGGCGCGTCGAGGTCGACGAGGCCGACACCCTGGGCCACCAGCATGCCCGGGGCCATGCCGAGCGAGGTGCCGATCATGCAGCCGACCATGATGCCGAAGCCGCGGCGCTCGGCCTCGGCGCGCAGCCGCAGCGCCTCGGTCAGCCCGCCGGTCTTGTCGAGCTTGATGTTCACCGTGTCGTACTTGCCGGCCAGCGCGTCGAGCGTGGCGGTATCGTGGCAGCTCTCGTCGGCGCACACCGGCACCGGGCGGTCCAGGCCGAGCAGGCCGGAATCGTCCTTGGCTGGTAGCGGTTGCTCGATCATCTCGACCCCGAGCCCGCCGAGCTTCGGGGCCAACTCGCGATAGGTCGCGACGTCCCAGGCCTCGTTGGCGTCGACCACCAGCCGGGTGGCCGGAGCATTGGCGTGGATGCGGGCGACCCGGTCGAGGTCGAGACCGTCGCCGGTCATCTTCAGCTTCAGCAGCGGCCGGTCGGCGTTGCGGGCAGCCGCCTCGCCCATGGCCTCCGGCGTGTCGACCGACAGCGTGAACACCGTCGTCACCGTACCGGGCGCGGCCACGAGCCCGGCGCTCTTCCAGACCGGAATCCCGGACAGCTTGGCCTCCAGATCCCACAGCGCGCAGTCGACGGCGTTGCGCGCGGCACCGGCCGGCAGCGCCGACAGCAGTCCCTCGCGGTCGAGGCCGCCGGCGAGCGCGTCGGCGACCCCGCGGATCTGCGCGACCACGCTGTCGACGCTCTCGCCGTAGCGGGCATAGGGCACGCACTCGCCACGGCCGACGGCGTCGCCGTCGCGGACGGTCGCGACCACGACCTGGGCTTCGGTGCGGGCGCCGCGGGAAATCCGGAAAATGCCGCGGATCGGCCAGCTTTCCACGGCGACGGACAGGGTTCTGGGCATCGGCTTCCTCATTGGGCGAGGTCGAAACGGCGGGACCGGTTCACTTCACGGTCAGCTTGGCGATCTGGACGTTCACGAGATCCCCTTCCGGCACGAATTTGTGCAGGATCTTCCAGGCGTTGTCGCGGACTCTCTGGATGCCGTCATAACCGTTCAGGTCGCTCGGGGTCAGGCTGCTCAGGTAGATGATCATGGCATCGCGGATCCGCGGCTCCTGCGCCGCCATGGTCGGCTGCACCGAACCATCGAGCATCTCGACCGCCAGGCTCAGCAGCAGGAACACCGGATACGTCCGGTTGGTCCGGATGTTGACCACGAACTCCGGCAGCACATAGATCACCGCACCGGCCGGGCTCCGCCTGCTGGTCGGCGGCGCGCCCAGATCCTTCTTCTCCTCGTGCGCCATGTCGTGCCCGCCGCCGAGCCCCGGAATCGAGACGCCGGGGACGAGGCCGGCCACCAGGGCGCCGAAGCCGGCACCGATCAGCAGCAGCAGCGGCAGCAGCACGAACAGGATCAGCTTCTTCATTTGGCGCCGTCCCCAGGTTTCCGACCGCTCGATTGAGATCGCGGCCGAGTCGCACTAGGTTTAGCGAACTGAGACCCGCGGGGCCACGCTCCGCGGAAAGGAGTGTGCATGTCGATGGCCGATCCCGCCGACGACAGCTGGAAGAAAATGGTCAAGGCGCAGCCCGCCGTAACCGACGCCGATCGCGCCGCCGGCGCGGCCCCCCGGGCGGAGTCCTTTGCGATCGAGCTGACCGACGACGGACTGCTGCTGAAGATCCGGCGCACGGACGGCAAGATCGCCATGGTCGAACTGTCGCCCGACATGGCCCTGTATCTCCGCGAGTACCTGACCAACGGCCTGGCCAGCATCGGATACATCCAGCCCCGCTCCTGAGCCGGCTCGCCCGCCCGGCGCTCGCCTTCCGGCATCGGGGACCCGGCTAATCCGGCGGGCGGGCGACCGAGCCCGGATCGGTAGCGTCGATCCTGCCGGCCAGGTGCTGGGCGACCAGCCCCTCCACCATCTCCGAGATCGTTCGCCTGAGCTCCGGCTTCAACGAGTCGAACGACGACTGCGCCAGCAGCAGCTCGACCATCTCGCCGCTCTGCACCGCCTTCAGCATGTCCCGGTACGCCTCGGTGCGCTGGCCGACGACCTCGGCGATGCAGCGCGCAAACAACTCGAGCGCCTCCTGTTCCGAGAGTCCCGGCATCCCATCCGCGCCTTCCGGCTGCCTGCCGGCACGACGCCCCCTCGGTTGCGACGGTCACCGCCCGACCGCGTAGCCCTGCATGCCCCGCGGGTTGGCGGCCGCCTTCAGCATGTCGCCGTCCTTGGCCGCCGCGGTCAGCCGGCCCTCCGACCAATCCTCGCCGACCTGCACGTCGTGGCCGCGCTTTGTCAGCGCCTCGATCGTGTCCTGCGGGAAGCGCCCCTCGACCACCACGTGGCCCGGCTTGCGGCCGCGCGGCCAGAACGAGCTCGGGAAGTGCTCGCTGTGGAAGGCCGGGCAGTCGATCGCCTCCTGCAGGTTCATGCCATGGTCTACATGGTGCAGGAACAGCAGCAGCGACCACTGGTCCTGCTGGTCGCCACCGGGCGTGCCGAACGCCATGTAAGGCTCGCCGTCGCGCAGCGCGAAACCCGGCGACAGCGTGGTCCGGGGCCGCTTCTTCGGGGCCAGCGACGACGGCGAACGCTCGTCCAGCCAGAACATCTGCGCCCGGTTGCCGAGACAGAAGCCGAGTTCCGGGATGATCGGCGAGGACTGCAGCCAGCCGCCACTGGGCGTCGCGCTGAACATGTTCCCGTCGCGGTCGATGATGTCCATATGGACGGTATCGCCGGCGACGACCCCGCTCTTCGATACCGTGGGCTCGCCGACGCCCATGCTCTCCAGCGCCCGCGGATCGACCGACACGTCGACACCGAGTGCCACGTCCAGCGTACGGTCGTAGCCCGGTACCGTGCCCGACCGCAGATCCAGCGACGCCCGGCCGCCGATCAGCGCGCGCCGCCCGGCATTGTACTCCGCCGACAGCAGCGCCTGCATCGGGACGTCGACGAAATCCGGGTCGCCGTAGAATGCCTCGCGGTCGGCGAAGGCGAGCTTGATCGCCTCGACCACGGTATGGACGAAGTCCGGACCGGCCGGGTCCATGTCGCCGATCCCGAGTCCGTCGAGGATCGCCAGGGCCTGGAGCATCGCCGGCCCCTGGCTCCAGGGTCCGCCCTTGCAGACCCGGTAGCGGCCGTAGTCGTAGGTCGTCGGCTCCTCGTAGTGGCACTGCCACTCCGCCATGTCCTGGGCGGACAGCATGCCATGGTGGCGGCGCCCGGAGACGTCCATCAATGGCGCCGCATGGACGAAGCGGTGGATCGCCGCCGCGACCCAGCCCTTGGCCCAGATCGCCCGCGCCCGGTCGATCACCGCCTCGCGCGACCCACCGCCGGCCTCGGCTTCGGCCAGGATGCGGGCATAGGTGTCGGCCATCGCCGGGTTGGCGAACAGCGTCCCGGGCTGTGGCGCCCGGCCGCCCTTCAGGTAGACCGCCGCCGAGGTCGGCCATTCGGTCTCGAACAGCTCGCGCACCGTCTCGACGGTCGCGGTGATCCGCTCGACCACCGGGTAGCCGTTGCGGGCATAGCCGATCGCCGGGGTCAGCACGTCGCGCAGCGACTGCGTGCCGTAGTCGCGGAGCAGCGTCAGCCAGCCGTCGAAAGCCCCCGGCACCACCGCCGCCAGGAATCCGCTGCCCGGTATCAGGTCCAGGCCGAGGTCGCGGAACGCCGGGATGGTGGCCGCCGCCGGCGCCGGTCCCTGGGCGCACAGCACCCGCACCCGGTCGTCGCGCTTGCTGTAGAACACCGCCGGCAGATCGCCCCCGGGCCCGTTGAGGTGCGGCTCCACCACCTGCAGGGTGAAACCGCAGGCGACGGCGGCGTCGAAGGCGTTGCCGCCACGCTCCAAGGCCGCCATTCCGACCGCCGAGGCGACCCAGTGGGTGGAGGTGACGACGCCGAAAGTGCCGAGGATCTCGGGGCGCGTTGTGAACATCGGACTCTCGCTGGCGCGGTTTTCGCATGGAGGAAGACGGCCACTATAGGAGCGGGCCGGATTGCTGGGCAAGGATTGCCGGGGCGGCCGGTCGCCGGACGGGCAAACCGGAATCGATTGCCGGAGCGGCCTTGTTCGCGTATGATCTCAGGTGGCCGAGAAACGGCCGACCCCTTTCTGTCGAATGGGGTCTGCGGCAGAAACAGGAGTCTTTGCCGTGCTGAACGCAGAATTGGCGCTGAGTCTATTGGGAGGCGGGTCCAGCCTCCTCAGCGGCTCGACGGGTGCGCCGACCACCTCCGCGTTGGTGGCCTTCAAGAGTTACCAGAAAAACCAGGTCGCCGCCCGCCAGGCGTTCGCGAACCGCGAAGATATTCAGCGCGACATCAACCAGTTCAAGAAGGCGGTCGGCAAGCTCGACACCGTCGACGATCTGCTCAAGGACCGCAAGACCCTGGAATTCGTGCTCTCGGCCTTCGGCCTGGAGAGCGAGATCAACAATCCAGGCAAGCTGAAGGCGGTCCTCAACAGCGACCCGGCCGACATCAACTCGTTCGCCAATCGTCTTGCCGACAGCCGGTTCGGGGAACTCGCCAAGTTCCTCGACACCCCCCAGTTCGGCCTGAAGAACCTGCGGCTGTCGGACAAGCAGTCGACGGTCATCGACAACTACCTGACGACAACCTTCGAGAAGTCGCTGGCGGCCCAGAACCCGGCGGCACGCGACGCGCTGTTCTTCCTGCGGCGCATCGGCGAGGTCGAGAACACCTTCGAGATCCTCGGCGACCTGCCGTTGCGCACGATCGTCACCAGCGCGTTGAACCTGCCGCAGGAGATTGCCCGGCAGTCGGTCAGCAAGCAGGCTTCGCTGATCGAAGCCAAGCTGAATCTCGATTCCTTCAAGACCACCACGTCGTCGCTGCAGAGCGCCAGCCGCCTGGATGTTCTCGGCGCGGACCTGACCTCGATCGGCAAGGCCAACACGGCGATCCAGAAGAGCCAGACCGTGGTCGACACGATCGTGAGCAAGCTGGAGGGCCTGCGCACGCTGTATGCGGACTACGACTCGGTGGTCGACCCGGCCGGCGTTCACAGCGCCGAGATCCCGATCCAGGAAGCGGCGCTTCCCGACCTGCTCAAGCAGCGTGGCCTGGTGGCGGCGGCGAACGGCGCCGTGGTCGACACCCGCGAGGCGCTCACCCAGCTCGAGTCGCTGTACAATCAGGCCCGCAGCGCCGAGGACGCCGACGCGCTCGTCGGCATCCAGACCGACTTCATCGATATTGCCGACAAGATTCTCGGCGACTCCGGCTACATCAGCGGCGCGACCTATGCCGATCCAAACTCCGGCGAAGTCCAGAACCTGTTGCGCAACGGCACCGGCGGCGCCTTGCCGGCTGGGGTCGACGCGACCGCAGCAGAGCTGTCCGCGACGCTGGACACCGAGGGCACCCGGGCGGTGACCAAGTCCACCGACCTGGCCGGTTTCCTGACCGACCTGCAGGCCTTCCGGGACGGTGTCGCCAACGCGAGTTTCGCGACCCTGACGTCCGACCTGGACACCGCCAAGACCAGCCTGGACACCGCCAAGACCACCTTCAAGACGGCCGAGCTGCAGACCCAGATCAACGTCGCCAGCATCAACAATGCGCTGAAGTCCACGACCTTCGCGGTTGAGCTCGACACCGACCAGCTGGCCCTCGGATTCGAGTCGGCGAACGACGCGCTCGAGCGCGCCGCCACCATCGAGGATGTGCTGTCGGCCATCAAGTCGCTGGCCGACGACGCCATCGAGCCGGATGCCGACCTGACGGCGATCAACACCGAGTACGCCGATCGGGTCGCCCAGCTGACCGACCTGATCCAGACCGCCGGCTCGATCACCAACGGTGCCACCACGGTCAATTTCGACAACCTGCTGACCAGTGGCACCACGACCTACAGCGTGCGGGCCGGCACCCTCCTGCAGGCCGAGGGCGGCGACCTCGGCAACAGCATCCTGGCGGCGCTGCCGGGCACCATCACCGCCGGCAACGCCGCGCAGCTCGCCACCGACGTCGACGACGTCTACAAGGTCGCACTCGACGACGTGGTGGACGACCTGACCCGCGACCGCAAGGTCCTCGATTTCGCCTACAGCACCGTCGATCCGCGTGGCCGGATCGACGCCCAGATCCGTAAGCTGCAGGCCGACCTCGGCAAGTTGATCGAGGACGCCAAGTCCGAAAAGACCAACCTGCTGTCGGCGTCCGGCAACGACCTGCGGGTGACGCTCAACTCAATCGGCTCGACGATTATCGTCGACGCCCAAGACGGCTTCAAGGACTCCTTCCTCGCGACGCTCGAGGCCTTCAACACCACGGTCCTATCCGGCGGAACCATCGACGACCGGACCAGCGCCCTGAACGACGCGCTGTTCTCGGTCGGCACGGTCCAGGGCAGGCTGAAGGCCGAGACCTACGCTCTGAACGTGCAGAAATCGGTCATCACCGCGGAGAAGACGCTCCTGGATGGCGAAGGCGGCAGCGCGGGCAACTTCTTCAAGCCGATCGAGTACACCGCCGAAGCGCTGAAGTTCATCGAGCGCTACCTGGTCCAGAAGGATCTGGAGAGCGCCGGTGTCAGCGTCGGCGGAGGCACCTACAACGCCAATGCGGCGCTCGCCAGCCAGATCGGCTCGATCCTGCCGCAGGGCGGCTTCCTCGCTTAGGCGCCCCCGGAACCCGGGGGCCCCGATCAGGTACCGGCGACCAGCGGCGCCCGTAGCCGGCGTAGCGCGCCAATCACGCTGAGCGCGGTGATCCTGCCGGTCCGCGGATTCTCCTCACTCGGCACGTTCTCGATGGTCATCGTGAAGCGGGCGCTGTCGGCATCCACCACGATGGTGTGGGTGTTGCGGGTCACCGCCGGATCCGCCCAGATTTCCAGACGGGTTGCGTCCGGCCCGATCCCTGCCAGCGACAGGGCAGCGGCGACGTTGACGTTGGCCGGGAAACCGGCGGCACCGTCGCGGGCCGAACCCTCGAACACCCGCTTGGCCTCGGTCAGCCCCTCGACCTCGATGCCGTGCTCGACAAGGTACGGCGCGCCTGCGAGACCACCGGGCGGCTTGCGCGTTACCAGCCGGACCTCGCGGATGTCCCCTTCGGCAGCCGCCCGCACGGCGTCCAGCCCGATCAGCGCGCCGGTCGGTACGACGATCCGGGCCCCGGTCTTGCGCGCCCGGTCCACCAGGTCCATGTGCCGCAGCATCGCGCCGACGCTGATCGGCATGAAGATCCGGCCGCGTTCGACGGCCGGGCCGGCGACCTCGTCGAAGACCGCGGCCGGGGCGCATTCCACGACCACGTCGGCGCGGTCGGCAAGCTCGCCGAGCGGCACCACCGGCACCGGCGTGCGGAAGCCGGACATCGCGCGTTGTGCCTTCGCGACATCGCGCGCCGACACGGCGGCCAGCCGCAGTCCATCGAGGCGGCCGTCGTCCAGGGCCCGCGCCACCGCCAGACCGATTGCCCCGAGCCCCCCGACGGCGACCGTCAAAGCGCCTCCCGCTGGTTGTGCCGACACTTTGCCCTCGCCGATAACACGTTGATGATCCACGATGCGTTCGTAGCCCCAGCCCGCGGGTGAGTCCAGGCGCGCAGGAGGAACCTCGCCCAAGATGCGATCCGCGACGAGACTGCCGACGGCAGCGATGGTGGCGCTGTGCTTGTGCCTGGCACTGGCGCAGCCGGCCGTCGCCGCCGACCTGCCCTGTCTGGTAGCCCGGTTGATCGTGCCGTGGGGGTCGGGCAGCGGCACCGACCTGGTCTTCCGCGCCCTCGCCGATGCCGCCAATCGCGGCGGTGCCAAGCCGCGCCTGGAGATCGCCAACCTGAGCGGTGAAGAGGGCGTGCGGGGCACGGAGACGGCCGCGAAGGAGCGGCCCGACGGTTGCACCGTGCTGGCGGTGAACCAGAGCCTGATGACCAGCTACATCGCCGGAAACACCCGACTGAACTGGACTTCGTTCAGCCCGGTCGCCCGCCTGACCCGGACGCCGGTGCTGATCGGCGCCGGGACTGCCGCTGCCTTCGCGACCGCGTCGGAGATGCTGGAGGCGGCGCGCAATACCACCGGCGGCATCAAGGCCGGCAGCACTCTGGGACTGGCGAGTCACTTCCTGTTCCTGCTGATCGAGGACCGCACCGGGGCCCGGTTCCAGCAGGTGTTCCTGGAGGGCACGCGAGAGCGACTGTCCGCGCTGCTGGCCGGTACGATCGACGTTGCCGAGATCAACCAGGCGATCGCCAAACGGCTTGCCGCGGAGGGTTTGCTGCGCGCGATCGCCGTCACCAGCCCCAGCCGCCTCGTCGACCTGCCCGAGGTCCCGACCCTGCGCGAACAGGGGATAGACCTGATCTTCACCATCGACCGGGGCGTGATGCTGCCGAAGGACGCCAAGCCGGACGTCATCGAGCACTACGCCAAGCTGTTCGAAGCCGCCCTCGGCGACCCGAAGGTCACGGCATTGCTGCAGCAGCACGGCACCACGGTGGGCTTCCTTGGCCCCAAGGCCTACGCCGGATACTGGCAGGACGGCTTCGCGGAGTGGCGTCGGGTCGCGAAGGACGCGGGCATCTACAAGCCGAACGACTGAGCTGCAACACCGCCCCCGCGTTCGCGGTGGTGCTGAACCGCGGTCCGTTCTATTTTCACGTCGAAACGCGGCAGCGACCGGCGACGTCCGGCAGCGGGCCGTCATCCGTGTGTGCCGGCCGCCGCCGTGGCCGGCGTCTTTCCGTTGCGAGGGGGTTTCCGTGGCGACGATCGAGAATCCGTATCTTCTGTTTCTGGGCGATGCCCCCGACCAACTCGCGGCCAAGACCGCCAACGGCGTCAAGGTGTGGCGACCGGAGTGGTGCGTCGGGCAATTCAGACTGCCGGGCTGCAAGGCGGACCTTGGCCTGCCCGACCTGACCATCGAGGAGGCCGCGGCCAAGGGTGCGAAGACGGTGATCCTGGGGGTCGCCAACCGCGGCGGGTTCATTCCGGAAAGCTGGATCGTCGAGTTGGTCAAGGCTCTGGATCTCGGCATGGACATCGCGTCCGGCCTGCACACCAAGATCACCGCCATCCCGGCGCTGAAGGACAAGGCGGCCGCCACCGGCCGCCACCTCTTCGACGTCCGCCACCCGAGCCGCGACTACCCGGTCGCCAGCGGCAAGCCGCGCGCCGGCAAGCGGCTGCTGACGGTCGGCACCGACGTTTCGGTCGGCAAAATGTTCACGACGCTGGCCATCGAGAAGGAGATGCGGGCGCGCGGCCTGAACGCCGACTTCCGGGCGACCGGCCAGACCGGCATCTTCATCGCCGGCTCGGGCGCCTCGATCGACGCGGTGATCGCCGATTTCATTTCCGGCTGCGTGGAGATTCTGGCGCCGGAGAACACCGAGGACCACTGGGACCTGATCGAAGGCCAGGGGTCATTGTACAACGTGTCCTACTCGGGCGTGACGCTCGGCCTGATCCACGGCGCGCAGGCCGACGCCCTGGTGATGTGCCACGAGATCGGCCGGCCGCACATGCGCGGCCTGCCGGACTACCAGGTCCCGGCGATCCCGACCGCCATGGACACCATCCTGCATATGGCCCGGATGGTGAATGAGGACGTGAAATTCGTCGGCGTCAGCCTCAACACCTCCAACGTCTCGGCCGACGAGGCGGCAGCCTTCAAGAAGGTGACCGCCGAGCAGACCGGCCTGCCGGTGGTCGACCCGCTGAAGGACGGCGTGGCACCGATCGTCGACCGGCTTCTGGCGAAATGAACGTGACGCGTTGAAATCCGGGGAGAGGTCGAGATGGTCCGGCTGAAGCGTTTCGCGACGATCGTATCGACCCTTGCCCTGCTCACCGTGGCGTCAGCGGCACAGGCCGAAACGCTCCGCTTTGCGGTGTACGGCGACATGCCGTACACCGCCGGCGAGCAGGCCTTCCTGAGCGGCCGGGCATCGGAGGAGATTGCCCGGGACGACCGGATCTCGTTCGTCATCGCGCTCGGCGATCTGGGGCGGCCGGAAGGCTACCCCAAGGACGCCACCCCGGACGTCCGCCTCAAGACCACCGCCTGCACCGACGACTGGCAGGTCGCGCAACGCAGGCTGTGGCGCGACGGCTTCCGCAAGCCGGTGTTCCTGACACCCGGAGATAACGACTGGACCGACTGCGATGCCGACCGCGTGCCGCGGCCAGTTTCCGAGCTGTCTCGCCTGGACGCCCTGCGCCGCATCCATTTCTCCGGGCCGCCGCCGTCGGTCGATCCGATATGGCGGTATCGCGCACAACCCGCCCAACCGGAGAATGCCACGTGGTTCGTAGCGGGCGTCCGGTTCGCCACGCTCCACATGGTCGGCACCGGGAACGGCCGCAGGCGCATCGAGCGCGACGACAAGGACGTGGCCCTGGCCCTCGCCGATGCACGCGATGCATCGAACCTGGCGTGGCTCGCCGAGGTGTTCGGGACCGCCCGGGCCGAGGAGGCGACGGCGGTGGTGGTCGCCATGCAGGTCGACCCGTTCGACCCGGGCAAGAACAAGGACGACCCGAACATGGCGCTGCCGTTGTCGCGATGCCTCGCGCAGCCGGCCTTCGCGCCGGTTTGCCGGGCGCTGGCGCTGCAGGCGCTGACGTTCCGGGGACCGGTCCTGCTGGTTCATGGCGACACCAACCCGGCCTGCCTGGAAGAGATCGACTCGGCCGACGGCCACCGGCTGTTCTGGCGACTCAACGCCTGGGGCGATTTCACCCTGCTCCCGGACATCACGGTGATCGACGTGGATGCCGAGAACCCCTACAAGCCCTTCAAGGTGTCCGGACTGGTCCAAGACGGAGCCATGCCCGGGACCTGCAACTACTGAGGCGGCAGTTCGCCGTCCGGAGACACACATGACGATCCGCATCGCCATTGCCATGCTCGTCGCGCTCGCCGCGGTGCCCGCGCCGGCCAGTTCGCAGACCCTCAACGACCTTTCAAAGCTCGGCAGCGGGCTGATGTCGGGCCAGTCGTCGGCGGGCGAGTCGTCGGCGGGCAGTTCCCTGCTGGGCGGCCTGACCACCGGCTCGACCTCGCTGGCCAGCCCCCAGAATGCCGCAGGCGCCCTCGCCTACTGCCAGCAACAGGGCTATGCCCCCGACGCCGCCGCGACGGTGAAGGACCGGCTGCTGACCAAGTTCGGCGGCCAGCAGCAGGCATCCCAGGACAGCGGCTATCTGAGCGGCCTCGGCGGCGTGCTGCAGGGCGGCGACGGCAGTTCGTTCGACCTGAGCAAACTGAAGGACGTCGTCGGAAAGAAGGTCTGCGGGGCGATCGCCGACCGTGCCCTCTCCAGCTTCCTCGGCGGCTGAGCGGGCGGCACTAACCGTCTCGCGCCTCGGCCTCGATCCTTGCGTTCGCGGCTTCCAGGGTCTCCTCAAGCCGCGCCATGAACGCCTTGCGGTCGAGACCCGGCGGGATCGGCGGCAGGAATTCGACGACGATACGGCCCGGCCGCTTCCAGAACGCGTTGCGCGACCAGTACATCCCGGAATTCAGCGCCACCGGGATCACCGGCAGGCCAAGCCCGACATACAGGGCGGCGGTGCCCGGGTGGTAGGGCGCCTTGGTTCCCGGCGCCACCCGCGTCCCCTGCGGGAAGATCAGGATCGACCGGCCGGCCGCCGCCGCCTCGCGCGCCTTCTCGACCATCCGCCGCAACGCCGAGGCACCGGCCTTGCGGTCGACCGGGATCATGTCCATCGCCCGCATATAGGGTCCGACCACCGGCGCCTTGACCAGTTCGTCCTTCATCACCGCCGCGGGCTGGTCGAGCAGCTCGGTGAAGTACAGCGTCTCCCACGCGGACTGGTGCTTGGCGGCGACGATCGCCGGGCTCTTCGGCAGGTTCTCGATGCCGCGCAGGTCGACGTCGATGCCGGCGACGACCCGCGCCATCGTCACCAGCGTGCCCGACCAGAACCGCGACACCCTCTGTACCGCGCGTCGCCCCATCAGGAACGACGGCAGGCCGAACACGCCGACAAGCAGGGTGAAGCCATAGAACAGGAGGTTGAAGAGGATGCTTCGGACGAGGATCATCCCTCGCCTATAGCGAGCCGTCACCGAAAGCGCCAGATGCCGTGATCCCGGAACCCGATCTTGCCGACCGCCTGCGCCCGATCCTGCAGGACGCCGCCGCCCGTGGCGCGACCCTGACCTATCTCGAACTGGCGACCGCCGCCGGACTCGGTCCGCCCCGTGCCATCCATCGCGTCACCGACGCCCTCGAAGCGCTGATCCGAGACGATCACGCCGCCGGCCGCCCGCTGCTGGCCGCCGTCGTCGTGTCGGCCAAACGCGGCGGCACCCCCGCTCCGGGCTTCTTCCGCCTGGCCGCCGCGCTCGGCCTGTATTTCGGCCCGGAGCGCGGCCCGCAGGCGACGCTGTTCCACGCCATGGAGCTGGAGCGGGTGCGGGCGGCGCTCGCCGGGCCGCCCTGACCCTCACCTCGGCGACGCACCGTCGATCCACTACCTGAACCGCACCGCCTGGCCGCTGCCATCGAGCGATCCGTAGCTGACCCAGGACAGCCCGACCTTGCCGTATTTCACCAGGATCACGGCGTCGGCGCCCATCGCCGCCGCCTGCTCGCGCAGCTTGGCATCGACGTCCGCCGGCGTCGGATCAGGGAAGAACGCCATGGTTTTGTTCACCGTCACCTCAATGCCGCCGAGCACGTCGTAGGAGCGACCCGGGAAGTCGCCCGTCGTCACCACGACCTGCGAAGCGACCGGTGCCGGCCGGGCCACGGCCGCCGGTACCACCGGCCCGCCGGCCGACGGCTTCACGCTCGACGTCGCCCAGGTGCTGCACCCCGAGACCGACAGGCCCAGGAGGACGATGGCGAGCGCCTTGCGCATGTCGGTCATGCAGAAACCTCCCGACCTGTTCGTGCCACCCGGCAATCGGGCATCCGCCGGCGGATGTCGATGTGCGACGCCCGATCAGCCCGAGGAAGCCGCCCCGCGCGCCACCGCGCCGCGCCGGATGTTCACCAGCTTGTTCAGCAGATCGAACCAGAACGGCGCGCCCAAGGATACCGCCAGTGCCGTGATCAGCCAGCCGACCCAGTGGATGATCCAGCCCCAGTTGCCGTCGGCGGCCATGAAAGGCACGAAGTTCCTCCAGGTGTCGCCGGTGCTCCAGAAGATCGGCAACTCGCCGAAGGTCTCGTTGCCATTCGAGACGGCACCCACCAACCCCCGAATCGGCTTGCAGCTCTCATTCTTGGCGCGGGCTTCAGCGTCCAGCGCGATACAGGTGTCGAAGGCCTGCTTCGACGTCGTGTCGGTGAACTGTTCGGCAACGGCCACGATCGCCCGCCTGGCCTCCTTGTCCTGGTAGAGATGCGTGGCGATCGACAGCGAGTCGATGTTGAACACCACAGCGGCGGCCAGCCCGATGCCGAAGCTGATCGCCTTGATCCGCTGCTTGTAGACCTCGCCCATCATGGTCAGCGACTGGTCGATCCAGTGGCCGACCGTGCCGATGAACTGCTCCACATCGTCGGATCCCGCCTTCGCGAGCGCCTGCAACTGGGTCTTCAATCCGGACGGCGGCAACGCGTCGATGGCCGTGACAATGTCCGCCATGGTCGCGACCGTGGTCTGGCCGGCCCGTGCGGCGCCGATCAGCAGCCGCGCGACCACCTCCGGATCGACGAACGAGCCCAGCTTGCCGTCGGACTTCAGGAACGGCGCCAGCGCCGGGTTCGCCGCCAGCATCTCCTTGGAGTTGCTGTCGTCGATCAGCTTCGTCAGATCCGCGGCCAGCTGCTTGCCGCGCAACTGCAGCTTCTGCGCGATTATCTCGTTGACGATCGTCACGTAGAGACTGACGCCCAGATAGACCAGGCTCAACCCGATCGCGACGTCGACCAGCGCTGTGAAATCCATCTCCATATCCCCCCTTGTTGTCGGAGCGCTCGGGTCCCGACCGGCGCCCGAACGTCCAACACAACCATGGGAATTCTACATGAAACGGTTGTATGCCGTCTCCCAATTGCCGCAAAACCACTGGATCGCCCTGGCTAACGTCTTGGCGAGTCACGATTGATATGTCGCCCCGGCACCAATGACCCGGCATCGGGGCTTCCCCGCAACGACCTCGACCGCCTAGGATCGCGCCAGGAGGAATACTCATGACCGACGACACACCGGCGCCGAAGGGGCTGGGCCGCGGGCTCACCAACTATGGCGACAACGAGTTCAGCCTTTACCTGCGCCGCTCGATGGCGTCGTCCATGGGCTACAGCCGCGACATGCTGGCGAAGCCGGTGGTCGGCATCTGCAGTTCCGGCAGTGGCTACAACAACTGCCACCGGCTGATGCCGGAGCTGGTCGAGGCCACCAAGCGAGGCGTGCTGGCGGCCGGCGGCCTGCCGATCGACTTTCCGACGATCTCGCTCGGCGAGACCTTCCTGAACCCGACCTCGCTGATGTACCGCAACCTGATGAGCATGGACGTGGAGGAGATGATCCGCGCCCAGCCGATGGACGCCGTCGTGGTGATCGGCGGCTGCGACAAGACCCTGCCGGCCCAGCTCATGGGTGCCGCCAACGCCGACGTACCGATGGTCTACCTCGCGGTCGGCCCGATGCTGACCTCGCCCTATGACGGCGAGCGGCTGGGCGCCTGCACCGACTGCCGGCGGTTCTGGGCGAAGTTCCGGGCCGGCGAGGTCGACGAACCGGGCATCCGCCGGGTCGAGGGCAGCCTGGCCACCACCGCCGGCACCTGCGCGGTCATGGGCACCGCAAGCACCATGGCCTGCATCGGCGAGGCGCTCGGCATCATGCTGCCCGGCACCGCCGCGATCCCGGCCGTGCATGCCGACCGGCTGCGCGCCGCCGAAGCGTCCGGCGTGCGGGCGATGGAACTGGCGACCGCGACAGGGGCGGCGAAGCTGCTGCCGCGCGACATCATCACCCCGAAATCGGTGGAGAACGCGCTCCGCATCCTGCTGGCGATCGGCGGTTCGACCAATGCCATCGTTCACCTGACGGCGATCGCCGGACGGCTCGGCATCCCGGTGTCGATGGACCGCCTGAACGCGATGTCCGACGAGACCCCGGTGCTGGTCGACCTGAAGCCGACCGGCGCCCACTACATGGAGGACCTGTTCGCCGCCGGCGGGCTGGTCGGCGTACTCAAGGAGCTGCGACACCTGCTGCACCTGGATGCCATGACCATCACCGGCGAAACCCTGGGCGAGCGGATCGACGCCCATGACGGCTGGATCGACCACGACATCGTTCGACCCTTCGCCAAGCCGTTCCAGGCGATGGGCGGGTTGGTCGCCCTGTTCGGCAGCCTGGCGCCGCGCGGCGCCATCCTGAAGCGCTCGGCCGCCGACCCGACCTTGTTCGAGAAGGAGGGCCGGGCCGTGGTGTTCTCGTCGCTCGAGGACATGGCGGCGCGGGTCGACGACCCGGACCTGGACATCCAGGCCGACGACATCATGGTGCTGCAGAACGCCGGCCCGAAGAGCCCGGCCGCCATGCCGGAGGCCGGCTACCTGCCGATCCCGAAGAAGCTGGCGCGCCAGGGCCTGAAGGACATGGTGCGGATCTCCGACGCCAGGATGAGCGGCACCGCCTTCGGTACCATCATCCTGCACGTCACCCCTGAAGCCGCCGACGGCGGGCCGCTCGGCCTGGTGCGCACCGGCGACCGCATCCGGCTGTCGGTCAAGGACCGCAAGCTCGACCTGCTGGTCGACGAGGCCGAACTGGCGAAGCGCCGCGCCGCCATGGACCCGGCGGCCGTCCAGCCGGAGTTCAAGCGCGGCTACCGCAAGATCTACATGGACCACGTGCTGCAGGCCGACGGCGGCGTCGACTTCGACTTCCTCCGGTCGGTGGAATAAAGGGGAATGCCAATGTCCGAGATCCAGACCGAGTTCGTGATGGAGATGCGCCTCAGCGTCGCCATGCCGCTGGCCGCGGTCGGCAACACGCAATATGGCGACCGCCGGATCGCCCGGGTCACCAGTGGCACCTTCGAGGGGCCGAAGCTGAAGGGCACGGTGCAGGACGGCGGCGGCGACTGGATCCTGAACCGGACCGACGGGGTCACCCAGCTCGATGTGCGGCTGACCATGGAGACCGGCGACGGCGCGCTGATCTACATGACCTACAAGGGACTGCGCCACGGCCCGGCCGACGTCATGGCCAAGCTTGCCGCCGGCGAGTCGGTCGACCCGAGCCAGGTCTACTTCCGCACGGCGCCGTTCTTCGAGACCGCCGCCGACGGCCAGTACGCCTGGCTGAACAAGTCCTGCTTCATCGCCACCGGGCGGCGCGAGCCGAGCGGGCCGATCTACCGGGTGTTTCAGGTGCTCTGAGGGCGAGCGCGCCCGCCGCCGGCGCTGGACTTAACGGAAAGTTAGGCTTGCCCCGGGTACACGGTGTCGGAACACGACACGACACCGAGGCCCGTCATGAAGCATGTCTGCGCGGCTCTTCTCGCCGTCTTCCTGCTGTCGACCGCGGCGAGCGCGGATAACGCCGACTTGACCCTGGCCGACAAGGCCGCCATGCAGGCGGCGATGCAGCGCCATGTCGACGGCCAGTCGGTCGACGGCGGAATTCTGTACCTCGACCGCGAAACCGGCGAGGTCCACACGCTCCACCCGGTCACCGCGCATCCGATGATCCTGGCGATGCAGCCGCATTTCGTCCTGTGCTTCGACTTCCGGGACGACGCGGGCCGCGAGGTTCCGGTCGACTACTACATGACGCGCAACGGCAGCAGCTACACGGTGTTCCACACCGCCGTGGCCGATCGCGGGCTGCTCGGCAGGCTCATGGAAAGTGGGCGGGTCCAGAGGCTCAAGTGACGCTCGCCGTCTCGAGTCCAGTCGCCGCAGGCGCCCGACACCGCGCTCCATGGGCGTATCGGCTGCCGATCAAGTTCCTGGCCCTGGTCGGCTCGACATTCCTCGCGATCATCATTCCTGGAATGTGGTTGCTGATCGGCTTCATGCACGATGCCGACGAAGCGACGCTGACTGCCCGGGTCGGGAACCTGGCCGCGCGCGTCGCCATCGCCGTCGACCGGCACCGCGCCTTCGACGATCCGTTGCTGGCCGGCGACCTGATGTCGCCGCTGGCGGCGGACCGCGCGTTCCTATGTGCCGAACTGCGGTCCGGCGGCGGCATCGCGGCAGCGGTGCCGCGAGGCCAGGGATGCGTGGAGAATCCGGCCGGCAGCACGCTCGACGTGCCGGTGGACGCCGAAGGGCTCTGGACGCTGCGGGTCGGCTTCACCGACACCGAACTGCGTGAGGCCCGGCGACTGGAGCTGCTGCTCGGGATCGCCGGCATCTTCCTGGCGTTCCTCGCCACCCTGGTCGCCGGCGGGCTGGGTTTCCGATACCTCGTATGGCGCCCCCTGCATCTGCTCACGACCGCGATCGTCCGCTCCGCCGAGACCGGCACCCGCCACACCGTGGACTGGAACAGCAGCGACGAGATCGGGCTCGTGGTCGGGGCCTTCAACGGGCTGGTCGAACACGAAGCCCGACGCGAGCAGGAACTGACGACCGCCAACGAGCATCTTCGGGCATCGCAGGCGGCGCTCAGCACGCTGAACCGGGACCTGGAGGCGCGGGTGCGCGAACGAACCCGCGAACTGGAGCAGGCGAAGCTGCGGGCCGAAGTCGCCAATGACACCAAGACGCGGTTCCTGTGGTCCATGAGCCACGAGCTCCGGACGCCGCTCAACGCGATCATCGGATTCTCCGAAATCATGAACCAGGGAATGTTCGGGCCGCTGGAGCATCCGCGCTATCTCGGGTTCGTGCGCGACATAAACCAGAGCGGTTGCCACCTGCTGGAAATCATCAACGACCTGCTGGACATCGCCCGGATCGAGGTCGGCCAGGAGACCCTCCGCGAGGAACCGGTCGCCGTGGCGGCGCTGGTCGCCGACTGCGTCCGGGTGGTACGGCCGATGGCGGACGAGCAGGGCCTCGAACTCCAGGTCGGCGATATCGCCTCCGACCTGACTGTGCTGGTCGACCGCACGAAGATGAAGCAGGTCCTCCTGAACCTGCTGAGCAACGCCATCAAGAACACCCTGGACGGCGGCGCCATCACGGTCGATGTCGAGCCGGCGCCGAACGCCGGGATCGCCTTCCGGATCGCCGATACCGGCCGTGGTATCGCGCCGGAAGACATCGTGCGGGTCCTCGAACCGTTCGGGCAGGTCGACGACGGCCACCAGCAGGCCAGCAAGGGGACCGGCCTCGGCCTGCCGCTGGCCCGGATGATGGTCGAGCTGCACGGCGGCCGGCTGACGATCCAGAGCGCGCTCGGCGTCGGCACCACGGTCGTGGTCAGCCTGCCTGCGACCCGAGTGCCCGACCAGGCATCGACGGCGCCATAGCAGACTCTACCGGCACCGCCGGTGCGCCTGCCCTATGCCGCCAGTTGCGTCTTCATGCGCTCGGTCGCCCGCACCAGCGCACGTCGGATGCCGGGCTCCATGGCGGCGTGGCCGGCGTCCGGCACCACCACCAGTTCGGCGCCGGTCCAGGCCCGCGCCAGGGCGTCGGCGGAGGCCATCGGGCAGATCACGTCGTAGCGGCCCTGCACGATGATCGCCGGGTGGTCGGCCAACCGGTGCATGCCGGCCAGCAAGCCCTCCGGCGGCAGGAACAGCCGATTCTCGAAGTAGTGCGCCTCGATCCGGGCGAGCGACAGGGAGTGGTGGTCGTTCTCCATCTCGGCCAGTTGCCGCGGGTCCGGCACCAGCGCCGAGCAGGCCGCCTCGTAGCGCGACCAGCTACGCGCCGCCGGCATGTGGACCTCGGGCCGGGGATCGAACAGCCGGGCGCAATAGGCGCTCAGCAGGTCGCCGCGCTCGACCTCGGGCACGACCTCGGCGAACCGCCGCCAGGCGTCCGGATACAGCATCCGCACACCGGACATGAACCACTCGACCTCGCTCGGCCGGCCCAGGAAAATCCCACGCAGCATGAAACCGAGGCAGTGCTGCGGGTGCGCCTGTCCGTAGGCGAGCGCGAGCGTCGAGCCCCAGGAGCCGCCGAACACCATCCAGCGATCGATCCCGAGATGCGTGCGCAGCTGCTCGATGTCGGCGACCAGATGCGGCGTGGTGTTGGCCTGCAGCGACGCATGCGGCGTGGACCGGCCGGCGCCGCGCTGGTCGAACAGGACGATCCGCCAGGCCTGCGGGTCGAAGAACCGGCGCTGCGCCGGCGAAGTTCCCGAGCCCGGTCCGCCATGCAGGAACACCACCGGCATTCCGGACGGATTGCCGCTCTCCTCCCAGTACAGCCGATGGCCTTCGCCGACTTCTAGAAAGCCGCTTTGTCGGAACGGGATCTCCGGAAACAGGTCGTCGCGCGCCACGGCATCCTCGCCAACCACTCACCCGGTGGTTATCGGGCGGCGCTCAGGGATTGTCAAAACCGGCGATTGCGACCGTCCCGTTCGGACGATGGTCGCGCAGTACCGCGGCCATATGCTGAACATCGTCGACCCGGTCCCGCGACCGTCGATACGCCAGTGCCACCGTGCGGCCGACCCGATCATCCGGCAGCGTCCGATACCGAACCAGGCCGCCATGGTCGCTGTCGCCCGGCACCGCACCGGCCGGAACCAGGCTGAAGCCGGCGCCAGCCGCCACCATCGCCTTCAAGGTTTCCAGGCTCATCGCGGTATGCCGCGGTCGGTTGCCGCCCGCCGTGCACAGCGACAGCGCCTGGTCGCGAAGGCAATGCCCCTCCTCCAGCAGCACCGCGCCGGCCGGGTCGAGATCGGAGAGCGTCACCGCCTGGGCGGTCGCCAGCGGTGAGCTTGACTCCACCGCCAGGCGGAACGGCTCACGATACAGCGGGATCAAATCGAGGCCGTGGTCGTCGACCGGTGGCGACAGAACCACCGCGTCGAGCGCGCCTTCGCGCAGGCGGGTCAACAGGTGCTCGGTCAGGCCTTCCTCGATGCTCAGCACCAGCTCGGAATAGGCGTTGCGCAGCGGTGCCAGTGCCCTCGGGAACAGGTATGGGCCGACCGTGGCGATCGCCCCCAGCGCGAAGGCCCCGGACAACGGCGCCGACGACTCGGTCCCGGCGTCCATCATGCGTGCGGCGGCCGCCAGCACCGCGCGGGCACGACGGACAATCTCCTCGCCGATCCCGGTCGGCATGACCTTCCGGCTGGTGCGCTCGAACACCCGGACGCCGATTGCCTCCTCGACTTTACGAACCCCAGCCGACAACGAGGGTTGACTCACCCGACAGGCCTCGGCGGCGCGGCCGAAATGGCCGTGGTCGGCGACCGCCACGAGATACTCGACGTCACGCAGGGAGAGACCCCGAAATGTCATAGATCAAACCTATCGAACCACTCGGACTAATCGATTTGATAACGGTACCCCAACACCTATCTCTTGTCCCGAAGCCGATGGTCCCGCGCTGGCGGAGCCGACGGCACCACCTGAATGGAGAGGCACGATGACCCGCAATACCGACCCCGTTGTCAAGGCACTGGAACAGGCCCTGGCCGACACCTTCACCCTGGCGCTGAAGACCCAGACCTACCACTGGAACGTGGTTGGCCCGAATTTCCTCGGCCTGCACAACCTGTTCGAGGAGCAGTACACCGACGGCTTCGCAGCGGTCGACGAACTGGCCGAGCGGATCCGCGCGCTGGATGCCCCCGCGCCGGGCGGCCTGCAGGTTTTCAAGGAAATCACCAAGATCGCTGACCCGAAGACCGGGATCGATTCCAAGGCCATGATCGACGACCTGATCGAGAGCAACGAGAAGATCTCGAAGTCGCTGCAGGCGGGCGTGGAGACCGCCGAGGAGAAGGGCGACCCGTCGACCGCCGACATGCTGACGGCCCGCGTCACGGTGCACGACAAGGCGGCCTGGATGCTGCGCAGCTTCCGCGGCTGAGCGCATCGGGTGCCTGGCCGGACGGCGATGCCTCCCCGCCGTCCGGCCCGCAACCAACCGGGAGGCGACGGCATCCGGAACTCACCCGTTCGCCGGATGCTGATATCGTGAAGCGTGAACGCCGAACCGAGAGATGCTAGGCCCGTCCCACCCCGTATCACCCGCCGTCAGGTGGGAACGGGGTTGGCGTGCCTGGTCTTGGCCGGGCCGGCGGCCGCCGCCCGCCCCGGGCCCGGTGTTCCCGAAGGCCTGGTCCGCGGCACCAGCGGCCGGGTTTCGGCGGTCGTCGCCGGCGACGCGCTTGTTCTGGAAGACGGCACGCAGGTGCGTCTCGCCGGCATCCAGGCACCGCAGCCGGCCCATGGCGACCGCCCGGCCTGGCCACTCGCCGACGAGGCGGCGGCGGCGGTCGGGCGGACTGTGCTCGGCCGAACCGTGACTCAGTGGTACCCGGCCGACCGCTACGACCGCTGGGGCCGCAGTCTCGCCCATGTGGTGCGCGATGACGGGCTGTGGCTGCAGGGAGCTATGCTCATGGACGGACTGGCCCGGGTGTATACGCAACCGCGCACCGCCGCAGGCATCATGCCCATGCTCGACCTGGAGCGCACCGCACGGGCCGCCAGAACCGGGATCTGGCGCGAGCGCTTCTATCGCATCCGCAATCCCGCCGAGACCTGGAGCGATCTCGACAGCGTGCAGATCGTCGAGGGCCGGGTGGTCGACGCCGCCGTGGTGCGCGGCACCGCCTATCTCAACTTCGGGCCGGACTGGCGCCGCGACTTCACGTTTCGGGCCCAGCCGGGTGTGCGGCGCGCCTTCGCGCGGGCGGGCGTCGACCTCGGCGACCTCACAGGCTTGCGCGTGCGGGGCCGCGGCTGGGTCTTCCCGCTGAACGGACCGATGGTCGAACTCACCCATCCGGCCGCGCTGGAAGTGCTGGAGGAATGACGGAATCGTCCGTATCGCTCGTTCGACTTCCCTGTGAACCGGAGATCGCCAGGCCCCGATGAGACCGCTGTGCAGGCTACCCCGCCCTATCGCACCGCTCCTGCTGACCGCCGCCATCGCCGTCGGCGCCGCCGGGCTGCAGGCCTGCTCGACCAATCCGGCGACCGGCGAGCAGGCCTTCACGCTGATGTCGGTGGAGGAGGAGCGCCGGCTGGGCGCCGAGGAGCACCCGAAAATACTGGCCGAGTTCGGCGGCGCCTATGCCGATCCGGCGGTGCAGGCCTACGTGTCCGGGATCGGCGCGGCATTGGTCGCGGCCTCCGAGAACGCCGGCTCGCAGTTCACCTTCACGGTGCTGGACTCGCCGGTCGTCAACGCCTTCGCGCTGCCCGGCGGTTATGTGTACGTGACCCGAGGCCTGATGGCGCTGGCCGACAACGAGGCCGAGTTGGCCGGTGTGATCGGCCATGAGATCGGCCACGTCACGGCACGGCACGGCGCCCAGCAGCACGGCCGCAGCGTCCTGGTCGGCCTCGGCACCGTGTTCGTCGGCGTACTGCTCGGCGACAGCAATCTCACCCAGGCCACCAGCACCATCGGCGGACTGGTCCTGCGCGGCTACAGCCGCGAGCAGGAGTTCGAGGCGGACACCCTCGGCCTGCGCTATCTGTCGCGAGCCGGCTACCAGCCGGACGCGATGGCATCCTTCCTGGCCAGGCTGCGCGATCAGTCCAGGCTCGACGCCGAGATCCTCGGCACTGGCGCCGACCCCGACGAATCCAGCCTGGCCTCGACCCACCCCCGCACGGTCGATCGGGTCAAGGAGGCGCAAGCCGCCGCGATCGGCGTTGGGGCACATGGCGAGCGGCTCGATCGCGACGCCTATCTGCGCCACCTCGACGGGATGATCTACGGCGACTCGCCCGACCAGGGTTTCGTGCGCGGCAAGCGCTTCGTCCATCCGAAGCTGCGGTTCGAGTTCTCGGTGCCGGCGGAGTTCGTGCTGGTCAACGGCACCACCGCCGTCCGGGCTCGCGCGCCCAACGGGGCGGTGATCCAGTTCGACTCGGCCAAGCCGGAGGAACGCACGACCATGCTCGCCTACCTGACGCGGGGCTGGGGGCGCAAGCTGGCGCTGAGCGACCTGACCGACCTGCAGGTCGACGGCCTGCCGGCAGCGACCGGCGTCACGCGGATCGCCACCAGGACCGGCCCGGTCGATCTCCGCCTGCTCGCCATCGACGGCGGCGAGGGCCTAGTCTACCGCTTTCTCTTCTATACCCCGGCCAGCGACACCGCCCGCCAGGCGTCCGACCTCAAGCGAACCGCGTTCAGCTTCCGCCGGATCAGCGAGGCCGAGGCCGCCCGCGAGCGGCCTCTGCATCTCAAGCTCTACGTGGCACGGGCCGGCGACACCGTCGCCAGGCTCGCGGAATGGATGCCGCCGGGTCCGCACGCGGAAGGACGGTTCCGTGTCCTCAACGGCCTGGCACCCGGCGAGGAGCCTGTGCCCGGGAAACTTCTGAAATACGCCTCCTACTGAGGCGCATAGCCGTCAGGCGTCCGCCAGCAGATCGGACGGCCGCTCCATGCGGTCCGCCAGCCGTTCCCGAAGTTTCAGAAGGGCGCGGCTCTCGAGCTGCCGGACGCGCTCCTTGGAGATCCCGAGTTCGCGGCCCAGTTCCTCCAGCGTCGCGCCGTGCTCGCTGAGCCGGCGCTGGTCGATGATGATCCGCTCCCGAGGGTTCAGATCGTCAAGCGCCTCGGCCAGCCACGCCGAAATGGTTCGGGAGTCGCGCAGCCCGGTCACCACCTGCTCCGGGTTGGGACGGTCGTCCGCCAGCAGACCCTGCCAATCGTCATCGCCGGTCTCCGAGACCGGTGCATTCAGCGACTGGTCGTTGCCGGCGAGCCGCAGTTCCATCGCCTCGACATCGCGTAGCCGGACGCCCAGATCGGTGGCGATCGACTGCCGGGCGTCGTCGGACATCGGGCCGGCCGCAGCACCCTGCAGGCGCGCCCGCAGGCGGCGCAGGTTGAAGAACAATGACTTCTGGGATGTCGTGGTGCCGATCCGAACGATCGACCAGTTGCGCAGGATGTAGTCCTGGATTGCCGCGCGTATCCACCAGTTGGCGTAGGTGGAGAACCGGAATTCGCGTTCCGGCTCGAACCGCGCCGCGGCCTGCATCAGGCCGACATTGCCCTCCTGCACCAGGTCGCCGATCGGCAGACCATAGTGCCGGAAGCGGCCGGCGGTGCTGATCACCAGCCGTGCATATGCCCGCACCAGCTGATGGAGCGCACGCTCGTTTCCATGCTCGCGCCATTGCCGGGCGAGATCGAGCTCGTGGTCGCGCTCGAGAAGCGGCTCCTGCATCGCCGCCCGAACGTAGGCGGCGTCCGCCGCCTGTCCTTGGAAACCACCGTACCGCCCCATGTCCCGACCTCCGTCGAAGCGCAGGCCGAATGGCCTTCCAGATTCATACGGGCGGAAATGCCAAGCAGATCACCGTTCTCGCAACGGCATTACGCCTCGATACGGTCCAGCAATGCCCCGTCGGGGCCGAGGCAGACCCCCACCAACGGTCCGCCACTGCCGCAACCGTCATCGATCGTGAGGATGGCACCATTCTCCGACCAGCCGCCGCCGGCCGGATCGAAGCCGCGGACGATCCGGGAGAAACCGTCGTAACCGGCCGCGGCCCGCGCGAAGGCGCCGCTCTCCCACCAGAACGCGTCGCGTTGCTCGGCGAGCGGCCGCGCCGGGTCGAGCCCCGCATGCACGAACAACACACCGCCGGGCCCGGAATGGGCATATCGACGCAGGGCCGAGAACCAGGCGTGATGACCCGGCACGGCCTGCATCGCCGCCTTCAGGCGACCGGTCCAGCGGGTCAGCGCCACCATCCCCTCGTTGGCCGCGGCGAATGCCTGGTCGGGGTCGCCACCGTAGCTGCGCAGCGTCGCCTCGACGCCGCGTTCCAGCATCCAGCCCAGCAGTTCCTTGGGCTTCGGCGCGAAATGGATCTGCAGCAGCTTGTTCCACATCTCCTCCTGCCGGCCCCGCAGGTAGACGATGTCCTCGGGCAGATAGAGCGGCGGCAGGGCCAGCACCGAGCGCCGGAACCGCAGGGCTTCCGCCATGGTCGCCCGGACATCGCCGCCGCCCAGGAGATCGCCCAGGTAAATCAGGCGGTCGCCGCTCTCGAAGCGGGCACCGATGGCGTCATGCAGCGCCGCCAGACGGTCGGCATCGCCGTGCACGGCCGCGATCGCCCATATCCGTCGGGCACGCGACAGGTCGATGAAGCGCTCGGAAGCGGGTTCGGTCTGGCTACTGATCGGCATCCGGGTCTGCGGCAATCCGGCGCGGTGATTATTTTGATCGGTGATAGCAGGCCACCCCATGGCGCGAAAGGGGGACCCGGATGCGAACGGCGGCCACGGCACGACAGCAATCCGCCCCGCGCATCAATCCAGCAGCACCGATACGGTTCCCGGATCGCGCCGCACGAGCGGCGCGCGGTCCGGACTTCCAACGAAACGGGGCGACACCGAAGCGCCGCCCCTTGTTCGTATTCGGTTCGCCCCGAAGAGCGGCCGTCAGGCGGCGTCCATCAGCTTCTCGAGACGATCAACCGCCGCGGTCTCGTCGATCTGCTCGATCTTGGCGAATTCACGGGCCAGCCGGTCGAGCGCCGCCTGATACATCTGGCGCTCGCTGTAGGACTGGTCGGCCTGGTTGCTGGAGCGCCGCAGATCGCGCACCACCTCGGCGATCGACACCGGATCGCCGGAATTGATCTTCGCTTCGTATTCCTGAGCCCGGCGCGACCACATGGTCCGGCGCACCTTTGCCCGCCCCTTCAGCTTCTGCAGGGCGACGTCCATCTGCTTACGGCTGCTCAGCCGGCGTAGACCGCTGGTCCGGGCCTTGCCGACCGGAATCCGCAGGGTCATGCGATCCTGCTCGAAGTCGATCACCAACAGATCGAGTTCGGTGCCGGCTACGATCTGAGTCTCCGTCCCCTTGATCAGCCCGACGCCATGCGTCGGATACACCACGAAATCGCCGGTCTTGAAATCGCTGCTCTTCTTTGTCATCGGGCTCTCTATCTCACGTCCTTCCGAGGATCCCGCGCAGGACCAGACACGCGCCACCCCACCCGGCGCGCCGCCGCGGTGCCTCGATCGGCACCGAACGGCAGTCCGAAACACTTTGGTTTCGTTACTGGTCCCACGGTTTGCGGGGACGGTGCCGGGCACGACTCTCCCTCCCGGCTCCGAACAACCGAACGGTACCACAAAACAGGACAGAATGGTAGGGCACGGCCGCGAGCCAGCGCTGCGGTCCAGGGGCAAATTGCCACGTCTTCGTTAAATCAGGGAGTTGTTACCAGAGTCTTAACGTCGAGCGACAATTCCGGTCCCAAACTCGGATCCGCCGCCCGTGCCTCAGGTCCCCTCCCCGGGTTCCGAGCTGAAGAAACGATCGAGTTTGCCCTTTTCGGCCTGCATCGCGTCGGCCTCGGGCATGGCTTCGATCTTGCGTGTAATGTTAGGCCACTGCTCCGAGAAATCGCGATTCATCTCCAGCCACTTCTCGGCTTCCGACTCGGTGTCGGGCAGGATCGCCTCGGGCGGGCATTCCGGCTCGCACACGCCGCAGTCGATACATTCGTCGGGATGAATCACCAGCATGTTCGCGCCTTCGTAGAAGCAGTCCACGGGACACACTTCGACGCAGTCCGTGTACTTGCACTTGATGCAGGCTTCCGTGACGACGTAGGTCATCGACGTCTCCTCAGGGCTCGTCCCGTCGGTCTTTAATCGCTTGAACCGGCATCATCAAGACCGAGTTTCACAAGCGCGCGCTTGCGCGCCACACCACTGTCCTTGTCGCCGACGAACAACAGTCCGGCAAGCCGCCGCATCAGCTGCGCCTCGTAGTCGTGCAGGGTGCCATCGGCGTACACCACCTCCCACAGCGTCTCCATCAGCATCAGCCGACCATCGTGGTCCAGCCGGTCCTTCAGGACCCGGGTGAAACCGTACAGGTCGACCGACTCCTCCGCGGAATGGGCCGCCTCGGCCATGACCCGGTCAATCTCGTCGCGCGGAACCCCGAACCGTTCGACCAGTCGCGCGGCGACGATGCTGCGTTCCCGGTCATCGACTCCGCCGTCGAGGGCCGCCGCCTTGGCCAGCAGGGCAGCCGCCGCGGTCGCCAACTCGTCGCGCGGCGCAGTCGCGGATCCGCCCCCCGACTCGATCCGATCGAGAAAGCGTTGCAGTCGAGCGAGCATCGGGAACTCCGAACGCGTTGCGGTAACAGCGGCCTGCCGATTACATAGGCGGTCATGGACCAGCCGTCAGCCCCCGAGCCTTTCGCCGCCCTGTCTCCGGACGCCCTCGCCGCCGAGCCGGTCCCGCCGCCGCTCGATCGTGCCGCTCCGCCCGACGCTGGTGATGCTCCGGCGGCGCGGCGCAATGCCGGCCCCCTGCTCGCGGTGCTCCGGCGGATATTGCCGCCCGACGGCACGGTCCTGGAGATCGGCGCCGGAACCGGCCAGCAAGCGGTCGCCTTCGCCGCCGCCCTGGCCCCGCGCCGCTGGCTGCCGACCGATCCGCGGCCGGCGCTGCTCGCCAGCCTGCCCCTTTGGGCGGCGCTGCTGCCTCCTGGCACGCCGCAACCGCTCCCGCCACGGCTGCTCGACGCCGCCGCGCCGGCCCCCGACTGGTCCGTCGGGCCAACCGACGACGTCCGGGCCGTGGTCGCCACCAACGTGATCCACATCTCGCCCTGGGCCGTCACCATGGGCATCCTCGCGGGGGCGTCGGCGCTGCTGGCCCCCGGGTACCCGCTGGTGCTGTACGGCCCGTTCCGCCGGCACGGCACCCACACCGGCGACGGCAACGCCCGGTTCGACGCCAGCCTGCGCGCCGAGGATCCGTCCTGGGGAATCCGCGACCTGGAGGGCGAAGTGATGCCGGCGGCCGGCTCCGTCGGTCTGGAAATCGAGGCCGTGCAGCCGATGCCGGCGAACAATCTGGTGGTGGTGTTCCGACGACGCTAGTCGACGGACGAAGCGACCGGCCCTGCTGCGTCTTCCTGACGCTCCGGGGTAGTCGCGAGCGGCCCCGGAGCGTCTTCCGCGGTCGACCGCAATCTCCGACCGGCCTTCGCGAACTGGTCGATCAGCCGGTGGCAGTCGCTCAGCGAGTCGAGGAGACCGTCGAGGCGCGCGACCGACAGCCGTCGGTCGGCGCCGAGCCGCAGCAGCGACGCCTTCGCCGACTGATACGCCGCCTCCAGGGCGACCAGCGCCTCGTCTCCCACCCCTGGATCGGCCTCGGTCTCGGAGATCGCCGAGAAGGTCTTCCGGAGCCGGCCCAGAAAGTCTCCGACGACCGGCCTGGCCGCTGCGTTCTGGGGCTGATCGAGAGCGCCCCGCAGCGTCACCACCGACGGGGTGAGTCGCGATGCCTCGGCCAGGTACCGGGCCACACGCATCAGCTCCGCGAGCGACTCGGCGGCGTCGCGCGGCAGGACCGTCATCCGCGCGGTGGTCGCGAACTCGGTGATCGCGGCGCCGAGCCCGGCCACCGCCTCTGCCCGGCGCCCGACCCGGCCGGCACGGGCCTCGGTCGGCGCCAGCGCCGCCGCCACGTTGATGAGGACAAGCCGGCGCATCCGGCTCAACTCCTCGCGCAATGCCGCCATCGCCAGGGCCGGCGTCGCGACCACCGTACCGTCGAGATGGCGCGGACGGCCAAGGTCTTCCTCGTCGGTCCGGAACAGCCGCCCGAGAGCGCGCGCCAAGCGGTCGGCGACCGGGAGCATCAGGACGACGCCGAGCAGATTGAACAGCGTGTGGAACAGGGCCAGCACCGGCTCCGGGCGACCGTCGACGCCCAGCCAGTCGCCGGTCCGGTCGACGGTCCAGAGCAGCACCGGCAACAGCACCAGGGCCACGACACCGGTCACCATGTTGAAGATGACATGGCCGGCCGCCACCCGCTTCGCGTTCGGCGTCGCCTTGAGGACGGCCAGCATCGCGGTCGAGGTGGTGCCGACATTGGCGCCGATGATGGCCGCCGCCGCAGCGTCCAGGCCGACGACCTGCTGGCCGGCGGCCGTCAGGATCAACGCGATCGAAGCGCTCGACGACTGCGTGAGCACCGTCACCGCGAACCCGATTCCGAGATAGACGAACACCCCGGGGATACCCTGGGCGGACGGCAGGCGCGCCGCCAGGTCCTGCGAAAGACTGCCGAAGGCTCCCTGCAGGATCGCGAGGCCGAGAAAGAACAGCCCGAACCCGGCCAGCGCCTCGCCGAGCCCCTGGGTCCGGCGCCCCGATGCGGTCAGTCTGAGCAGGACGCCGACCGCCAGGATCGGCATCGCGACCGCCTCGATCTTGAAACCGAACCCGGTCAGGCTGACCAGCCAGCCGGTCATCGTGGTTCCCAGATTGGCGCCGAAGACGACACCGATCGCGTGCGGCAGGCCGAGGATGCCGGCGTTGACGAATCCTATGGTGGCCACCGTGACCGCCGACGAAGACTGCACGAGGGCGGTCACCAGCGCGCCGACGGCCGCCCCCTTCACCCGGGTGCCGGTCGATCGCTCGAGCAATGCCTTCAGGCTCGAGCCGCCGAACAGGCGAAGGCCGTCGGTCATCATCGCCATCGCCAGCAGGAACAGGGCCAGTCCGCCGGCGGCCTCGAAGACGACGCTCACCGTCACCGCATCAGCGTCCTCTCGCGCCGGGCGAGCCCAAGTCCGCCGGCTCGGGGCCGCTCGGCATCGGAAATCCGAACAGCGCCGCGGCGTTGTCGATCAGGATGCGCCGGCGCAGGCCCTCGTCCTCGGTCCACTCGCCGAGCAGGTCGAGCAGCCAGGAGTCGTCCGGAGCCTTGTCGCCGGCCGACGGATGCGGCCAGTTCGACCCCCACACCAGCCGCTCCGGCGCGAACCGGATCAGTTGCCGGGCGATCCGCTCGACATCGCCGTAGCGTGGCATCTGGCCATGCCGCGGCCGCTCGTTCGAGCTCTCCTCCGGGCCCGACAGCTTGACCCAGACCTTACCGGTGTCGATCAGCCGCAGCAGGGCGCGCAGCCCCGGCTCGCGATCGCCGACCGGGCCGAGAAAGCAACCGACATGGTCCAGGATCACCCGTCCCGGCCACGACCGCAGGCGCTGCTCGACCTCGTGCAGGTACTTGCCGTCCATCTGCAGCTCGACGTCCCAGCCGACGGTGTCGTGCACCCGCCCGGCCAGCCGATCGGTCTCGGTCCAGTCGATCAGCCGCCAGGGATCGCGCATCTGGAACCGGGTCGCCACGCAGCCGGCGGCGGCGAGGTCGCGCAGCTCACCCTCGGACACCGCCGGTCCGACCGCCGCGACGCCACGCGCATGCCCGGCCTCGCCGTCGGCCCCGTTGTCGAGGTTCTGCAGGGCGTCGAGCAGGCAGGCGTGGTCGAAGCCGTAGGCGCTGGACTGCACGACCACCACCCGGTCCAGACCGAGCCGGCGGCGCAGGCGCGCATAGGCCTTGGCCGGGGCCGGCTCCGGGCGATAGTCGCCGCCGTCGCGATAGGCGAAGCGATCCGGCTCGGCGAACACATGGATATGGGCGTCGCAGGCGCCGGCCAGCAGCGGCCGGTCCGCGACCGGCGGCTCGCGATCGTCATCCCGGTCGGGTTCGGATTCCTCGCCGTCGCCGGCACTATCCTCCAGCATCGATTCGAAACTGCGCCGCAGCTCGGACCCCGGCGGCGGCGGCAGTTCGTAGAACGACGGGTCGCTCGGCAGGATCAGCGGGAACTTGGCCACACGCAGGGTCCTTTTCTGGCACCAACCTTGCTTAACCAATCGGCATGGTGATGTCGATCAACACCAATCCCGAGGCCCTGACCGCGCTCCGCAACCTGGAGAGCGCGAACCGGCGTGCCGCCACCATCGGCGACACCATCTCGACCGGTAAGAACGTCCGCGGCGCGATCGACGACGCCTCCAACTTCGCGATCGCCCAGGGCCTGCGGGGCGACATCAAGGCGGGCGGAGCGGTCGTCCAGGGGCTGAACAACGCCAAGGGCATCGCAAAGGTGGCCCTGGCGGGCGCCACCTCGGTCTCCGACCTGATGGCCGATATCCGCAAGAAGATTACCGAGGGCGCGAACGAGGGCAACACCACCCAGCAGCAGGCAATCCTGCAGAACGACTACCAGCAGCAGCTCGCCCAGATGCGGCAGATCCTGGAGAACTCCGAGTACAACGGCATCAACATCCTCATCGAGGTCGCAATCCCCTTCAACCTCGCGGTCGGCTCGGTCCGCGACGTCGACGTGCTGGCGAACCTGGAAGGCGACGCCATCCGGTTGCGCGGCCAGCGCCTCGACCTGGCCTACGCCCGGCTGGCCAACGAGGACATCTCGACGCCGGCCAACGCACTGAACGCCCTCACCCAGTTCGAGCAGGATCAGCAGCTCGTCAACGACGCGCTCGGCGAGCTCGGCAGCGACCTGCGCCAGCTCGAGCTGCAGACCGAGCAGCTGCAGGGCGTCGTTGACGCCACCGAGGAGGGCCTCGGCAACATCGTCGACGCCGACATGGCACGGGCCTCGGCAGAACAGGGTGCCACCCAGGTGCGCCAGCAGCTCGCCGCCCAGACCCTCGGCATCGCCAACCAGGGTCCGCAGATCCTGCTCGGGTTGTTCCAGTAGCCGGCCGCGTTCCCTAGACTGCCGGCTCAAGGAGCCATTGGGAGGGACGCATGCTACCCGAAGACATCAGCCTCGTGACCGACGTGGCGGCACTGCGCGCCATGCATCTGGCGCCGATGAGCCGGGCGGCCGACAAGGTGCTGACGCATCTGGACAGGCATTGCCGGTCGATCCTGGCGATGTCGCCGTTCTGCGTGATCGCGACCCAAGGGCCGGGCGGCGCCGACGTCTCGCCGCGCGGCGACCCGCCAGGGTTCGTCGCCGTGCTCGACGATACCCATCTGCTGCTTCCCGACCGGGTCGGCAACAACCGGCTCGACAACCTGGTCAACCTGCTGACCAACCCGGCCATCGGTATGCTGTTCCTGGTCCCGGGCATGGGCGAGACCCTGCGCATCAACGGCACCGGCCGGATCACCGACGACCCGCGGCTGCTGGAGCCACTGACCATGCAGCGCCGGGCTCCGAAGGTCGGGGTGCTGGTCGAGGTCCGGGAAGCGTTCCTGCACTGCTCGAAGGCGCTGGTGCGCTCCGACCTGTGGAACCCCGACAAGCGCATCGATCGCGCAGCACTGCCGTCCTACACCGAGATGCTGACCGACCACGTGACCGGCATCACGATCGAGGAGTCCGAACGCCAGGCCGGCATCATGGCCGAGCGCGGGCTGTACTGACCCGCTGCCGCATCAGATGAGCTGGAACGCCCCGCCGGTCGCCTTGTAGCGCTGCAGGACGCCGAGGGTTCGCGACACCGCCAGCGTGCGGTCCTCCGGCAGCGCGTCCTGACCGAACCACCGCACATCAAGGCTCTCGTGGCCGTCGGCACGCGGCGTCCCGGTCCACTCCGTGCAGTGGAAGATCATCGCGAAGGCGTGCAACACGTCGCCGTTCGGGTACTGGATACAGTCGTCGGCGGGATGGCTGGAGAACCCGACCGGCACCAGCCGGTGCGCGGTCAGCCCGGCCTCCTCCAGCAGCTCCTGGCGGGCGGTGTCCTCGATGCTCTGGCCGATCTCGCCGGACCCGGCCGGCCAGCCCCACAGCTTCATGTCGCCGCGCATGATCAGCAGGATACGCCCGGCGCCGTCCTCGACGATCACCCGCGCACCCGGCATCAGCACCGGGCGGCTGCCGATCACCGCCCGGAGCTTGCCGAGATAGCTGTCGGCGAACGACCCGCTCACCGAGTTGCCCGCCGCCGGCTCACATCACCGCGCCGATCTGCCAGGGAATGAACTCGTTGTCGCCCATGCCATGCTCCTCCGACTTGGTCTTGGACCCGGAGGCGACGTCCAACAGCCGGTCGAAGATCCGCTGCCCCATCTCCTCGACCGAGACGCCCTCGTCGACGATCGAGCCGCAGTTGATGTCCATGTCGTCGGACATCTTCTTGTACATCGTGGTGTTGGTGGCGAGCTTCAGCGACGGCGCCGGCTTGCAGCCGTAGACCGAGCCGCGGCCGGTCGTGAAGCACACGATGTTGGAGCCGCTGGCCACCTCGCCGGTGATCGAGGCCGGGTCGTAGCCGGGGCTGTCCATGAACACGAAGCCCTTGGCGGTCACCGGCTCGCCGTATTTGTACACGCCGGTCAGGTTGGTGGTGCCGCCCTTGGCAGCCGCCCCCAGAGACTTCTCCAGGATGGTGGTGAGGCCGCCACGCTTGTTGCCCGGCGACGGGTTGTTGTTCATCTCGCCGCCGTTGCGGGCGGTGTAGTCCTCCCACCACTTGATGCGCTCGATCAACTTCTCGCCGACCTCCTGGCTGACCGCGCGGCGGGTCAGCAGGTGCTCGGCGCCGTAGATCTCCGGGGTCTCGGCCAGCACCGCGGTACCGCCATGGCGGACCAGCAGGTTGGCAGCCTCGCCCAGCGCCGGGTTGGCGGTAATGCCGGAATAGGCATCCGAGCCGCCGCACTGCAGCGCCAGCGTCAGTTCGCTCGCCGGGCAGGCCGAGCGCTCGACCATGTTGGCCACCGGCAGCATGTCCTTGATGATCCCGGAACCCCACTCGACGGTCTTCCGCAGGCCGCCGGCATCCTGGATGTTCATGGTCTGGAAGCCTTCGCCCCGCTTGATCCCGTAGGCCTCGAGCAGGAAGTCGATCTGGTTGACCTCGCAGCCGAGGCCGACCATCAGCACGCCCGCGAAGTTCGGATGGCGGGCCATGCCCCACAGCACGCGCTGCAGGTTGGCATAGCCCTCGCCGTCGCCGGCCATGCCGCAGCCGGTGGAATGGGTCAACGCCACCACGCCGTCGACATTCGGGTACTTGGCCAGGATGTCCGGGGTGATCGCGTCGGCGATGTATCTCGCGGCGGTTGCCGAGCAGTTCACGCTGGTCAGCACGCCGATGTAGTTGCGGGTGCCGATGCGGCCGCTGTCGCGCCGGAATCCCTGGAAGGTCGCCATCTCGGAATTGTTGAAATAGGCGGTCGGCTTGGCGTCGACCCCGAAAGCATAGTCGCGCTCGAAGTCGTGCATCTCGACATTGTGCACGTGGACATGCTCGCCGACCGCGATGCTGTCGGTCGCGAAGCCGATGATCTGGTCGTATTTCCGGATCGGCTCGCCCTGGGCGATCGGCCGGGTCGCGACCTTGTGGCCGGACGGGATCGGCTGGGCGACCGTGACGCCCTCGCCCGGGATCTCGGTCCCGGGCAGCAGCTCGGCGCGGGCCGTGATCACGTTGTCGGCGGCGTTCAGGCGGATGGTCAGCCGCACGGGATCGGCCTCGGCCATGGCGGTTACTCCTGGGGTGTGTTCGTTGCTTGCGTCATCACCGCCGGATCATAGCGCGCGGCCCCGCCGCCGCAACGGAAACGGTCGGCAACTCCCCTGCTGACATCTGATATTCTCTTGACGATAGCAACCTTATACTTGACTATGGCAATCATATTCACGGTGACAGCCATGACCGACCTGGACAGCCGTATCGAAGCGGTACGTGCCTTCAACCGCTTCATCACCCGGCACATCGGCGCGCTGAACGAGGGGTTGCTGGAAAGCTCGTTCTCGTTGACCGAATGCCGGATTCTGTATGAGCTGGCGCACCGACCCGGTGTGACCGCCAGCCAGTTAGGCCGTGACCTCGGCCTCGACGCCGGCTATCTCAGCCGCACGTTGCGCGGCTTCCGGGACCGCGGGCTGGTGGTGGCGTCGGCCGCCGAGGGCGACGCCCGCCGCCAGGAACTGACGCTGACGGAGACCGGCGGCCAGGCGTTCGCGCCTTTGAACGAACGCTCGCGCGAGGAAGTGGCCGCCGTGCTGGCCCCGTTGCCGGAGGCCGACCAGGCCCGGCTGATCGAGGCGATGCGCACCATCGAGGACCTGATCGGCGACCGCCGCCCGGCTGCGCCGACGGTGGTGCTGCGGCCGCACCGGGCCGGCGACATGGGCTGGATCATCCACCGCCACGCCGCGCTGTACGCCCGGGAATACGGCTTCGACACCAGCTTCGAGGCGCTGGTCGCCGAGGTCGCGGCGGGATTCATCCGCAACTTCGACCCCGAATGCGAGCGCTGCTGGATAGCCGAGCGCGACGGCGAGCCGGTCGGCTCGGTGTTCATCGTCCGCCAGGACAACACCACGGCCAAGCTGCGGCTGCTGTATGTCGAGCCGTCGGCGCGCGGCCTCGGCATCGGCCGGCGGCTGGTCGACGAGGCGGTGGCCTTCGCCCGCGCCGCCGGATACAAGCGCCTCGTGCTATGGACCAACGACATCCTGACCGCGGCCCGCAAGATCTACGAAACCGGCGGCTTCACCCTGGTCGAGAGCGAGCCGCACCACAGTTTCGGCCACGACATGGTCGGCGAGATCTGGGCCAGGGATCTGTGAGTCCCGCCCTGTGAGCCCCGCCCTGTGAGCCCCCACCGGCTGGCGATCCTGGCCGCCGTCGGAACCGGCATCCAGGTCGGCGCCGCCATCGTCGCCACCCGCTTCGCGGTCGGCCAGATCGGCCCCGGTTCGCTCGCGCTGCTGCGCTACGCGATCGGCTGCCTGTGCCTGGCGCCGCTGGTCCTGGCCGCCGCGCCGCTGCGGTTCCGGGCCCGCGACGTGGTGCCGATCGCGGTGCTCGGGATCCTGCAGTTCGGGGTGCTGGTGGCGCTGCTGAACCTGTCGCTGCAATACATCCCGGCGGCCCGCGCCGGCCTGTTGCTCGCAACCTTTCCGCTGCTGACCCTGATGCTGGGCGCCGCGACCCGCCGCGAGGCCCCGTCGCCCCGAGTCGCGCTGGGCGTCGCGGTCTCGATCCTGGGCGTCGGCCTGACCCTCGGCGAGGGTGCGGTCGCCGGCATCGGCGGCCCCGGCGAATGGCTGGGCGCCGCCGCGGCGCTTGGCGCGGCGCTGACCGGCGCCGTCTGCTCGGTCCTGTACCGGCCGTACCTGACCCGCTACCCGACCCTGTCGGTCGGCTTCGCCGCCATGGCCGCGTCGGTGGTGTTCCTTGCCCTGGTCGCCGCCGGCGAGGGCTTCTTCGACGACTGGCCGCAGGTCGACACCGCCGGCTGGGCGGCGATCCTGTTCATCGGCCTGTCGAGCGCCGTCGGCTATCTGTGGTGGCTGTTCGCGCTGCGCCACGCCCCGCCGACCCGGGTGACGATGTTCCTCGGCCTCAGCCCGGTGACTGCCGCCCTGCTCGGTGCGCTGCTGCTCGACGAACCGTTGACCGCCGGCACGTTCGCCGGCCTGGCGCTGGTGGTCACGGGACTCGGCATCGCGCTGCGGTGACCGGCAGCGCCGGACGGGCGGCCTGGCCCCGGCGACCAAGTCCTATGAATCCGGCGGCCCCTCGATCAACTCGCGCAGCCGGGCCTGCAGCCTGTCCGCACGGACCGGCTTGGCGATCCAACCCAGCGGCTTCGCCTTCTCGCCGCGCGCGATCGTTTCCGCATCGTTGTAGGCCGAGATGAAGATGCATCGGATGCCCAGGCGTTCGAAGATCTCGACCGCGGCGCTCACGCCGTCACGTTCGCCCTGCAAGTTGATATCCATCGTCAGGCAATCCGGCCGTGTGGACTCCGCCAACCGTATCGCCTGCTCGGCATTCTGCGCGATCGCCACCACCTCGACGCCGAGGTCGGTCAGTTGACTCTCGATATCGAGCGCGATGATCGCCTCGTCCTCCACCACCACGACACGCAGATTCCGCTGGTCCTGTGCCGACGGCGCCGTGGACGACCGCCGGACGTCATAGGCCATCCGCGTGGTCGCGCGGGGCGAGGTCATGCCGACCCTCCATTCCGATCAGACTTGAACCCGACGGCACACCTCGTGCCGTTCTCGGCGGTGATATCCAGCGTGCCGCCGATCTGGCGGCACAGGGCCCGAACCAGCCTGAGGCCGGATGGCCGGGTCGCACCTGCCGGTTCGATCCCCGGACCGTCGTCGAAGACGACCAGTTCCAGCCCGTCGTCCTTCGGACGGAGACTGACCTGAACCACCTCGCCGCCGCCGCTCAGTCCGTGCTTGATGGCATTGGTCGTCAATTCGTTGACGATCAGGGCGAGGCCGTGAGCCAGATCGCTCGACAGGTCGATATCGGCGATATCGAGTCGCAGATTCGCCGAAACGCCGAAGCTCTCGCAGACCGCCCCGGTGAGTTCCGTCAGCAACGGCGCCATGGCCACATGGCCCGTCGCCGTCGACCGGTAAATCGCGTCCTGGGCGCTGGCCATGGCCGCCAGTCGGGATCGCGCAGCCTCTATCAACGCCTGAACCTCATCCGACTGTCGCCCCCTTCCTGACATTTGTATCAATGAAATCATTAACTGGATATTGTTCTTCACCCGATGCTGCAGTTCCTTCAGAAGCTCCTGATTCTGCCGCAGCGCCTGCTCCAGCACGGCCTTCTCGTGCATTCGGTTGCGAAGTTGGGCATCCAGGTCGCGTATCTTGCGCTGCAGGCTCGCGAACCGATCGTCGCGCGGCGACAGGCAGCGAAACACGAGAGCGCCCGCTTCCGCGCCCCTGGAAAGTCTTGCGCAATTCACCCGGAACCGGACCGGGCCCTGCGGCGTCATCAGCGTGACCGCCCCGACGATCGGCGCACTCGACCCACTTGCGCGGCGCAGGTAGACCCGGAACTTCTCCGCTTCCGCCTGAATGAAATCGAACAGATCGAACCCGGCAGGACCGCAGCCGAGCAACCGGCGCCCCGGTTCATTGGCGTCTATACCCGTTCCGTCCGGCCGTACCAGAAAGGCCGGCTCCGCCAGGAATTCGAGCGACATCGTCGGGCTGCTCCCAGGGTTCATTCGCCGACCCTGAAATACTCCCGCGCGTTGGCTTCAACGCTGTCCCCCGGCCGGAATTGCACCACCACCCGGCACTCGCGGTCGCCGGCAGCGATCGCCTTCTCGACGGCCACCCGGGCGTATCCGAGGTTCTGCGCCACGATCGAGCCGAACACGTTCGAGGTCATCATGCACAGCGACGGGCGGCCCACGACGTGGCGTCCGAAGGGACATTGCCGGTTGCCGAGGACGAGCCGATCCTCCTGCTCCTCGATGACGTAGAAGTCGCCCTGAATGCGGTGCTTGAGATCGACCAGGACGTCCCGCACCTGATCGCGCGTCAGCCGGTCGACGGACAGGGCGTTCCGGTAGGCGGAGCCGATCTGCTCGCCGATGACGCCGCCGACCACGCTGATGTACCCGGCGGCCTCGTCGACCCCGACGACCTCCTCCAGGGTGCCCGCCAGCTCTCGCAACAGCGTGCGCAGGAACACGTCCCGCTCGAGCCCGATTTCCGCCGATTGGACATCGTTCGTCTTCGACATGAAACGCCCCTCCCCGGGGCCGAAGTGCAATCTCGGTTACGATATAGGTGGAACCACCGGAAGCGTTTGGTACCGCGGGCAGTACATCGCTGTCGGACCTCCTGTTTCGCGCCGGCCGGCCCGATGCCGGCCGCCGTCAGTGCAACTACAACCGTGGACAGCCACGCCGGTTCGGCTAGTCTCCCGACAAGTGACCGGCCAGGCGCCGGATCCGTCGACAATTCGGGAGAAAAACCATGGCCGGACGGCTGCAGGGGAAGAAGGCGCTCGTCACCGCAGCGGCGCAGGGCATCGGCCGGGCGACGGTCGAGGCCTTCGCGCGCGAGGGCGCGCAGGTCATCGCCACCGACCTCAACCCCGCCAAGCTGGCCGAGCTCGACGGCGTGCCCGGGATCACCACCCGCGTGCTCGACGTCCTGAACGCCGACGCGATCAAGGCCGCCGCCGACGAAATCGGTCCGGTCGACGTGCTGTTCAACTGCGCCGGCTTCGTCCACCACGGCAGCATCCTGGACTGCGACGAAGACGCCTTCGACTTCTCGATGAACCTGAACGTCAAGGCGATGTACCGGATGATCCGGGCGTTCCTGCCGGCGATGCTGGCCAACGGCGGCGGGTCGATCATCAACATGTCGTCGGTGTCGGGAAGCGTGAAGGGCATCCCGATGCGCTTCGTCTACGGCGCCAGCAAGGCGGCGGTGATCGGCCTGACCAAGTCGGTGTCGGCCGACTTCCTGCGCCAGGGCATCCGCTGCAACTGCATCTGCCCGGGCACCGTGCAGTCGCCGTCGCTGGACGATCGCATCAACGCCTTCGACGATCCCGTCCAGGCCCGCAAAGACTTCATCGCCCGCCAGCCGCTCGGCCGGCTCGGCACCGCCGAGGAAATCGCCGCCATGGCGCTGTACCTGGCCGGCAACGAGAGCGCCTACACCACCGGCCAGCACTTCATCGTCGACGGCGGGATCGCCGGCTGATGTCCACCGGACAAGCAGGCACCGTCACGCTCGCCGATATCCAGGCGGCCCGCCGCCGGATCGCCGGCAAGGTCCGGGTGTCGCCGGTGTTGGAGGTCGGCCCGGCCCGCACGCCGGTGATCCCGGACTCCCGGCTGATCCTCAAGCTCGACTGCCTGCAGCCGACCGGCAGCTTCAAGGTCCGCGGGGCGATGAACGCCATGCTGTCGCTGTCCACGGAGCAGGTGACGCGCGGGCTGATCACCGCGTCCGGCGGCAACCACGGCCTGGCGGTCGCCTACGCCGCCCGCATGGGCGACACCCGCGCGATCGTCTACCTGCCGACCAGCGCCCCACCGGCCAAGGCCGAGAAGCTGCGTGCCTGGGGTGCCGAGGTGGTGGTCGAAGGCGCGGTGTTCGACGAGGCGGCGGTCGCCGCGACCGCCCGCGCCGAGGCCGAAGGCATGACCTTCCTGCACCCGTTCTCCGCCCCGGCCGTGGTCGCCGGCCAGGGCACCATGGGATTGGAGATCGTCGAGCAGATCCCGGACGTCGATACCGTGCTGGTGGCGATCGGCGGCGGTGGCCTGATCGCCGGGGTGGCGACCGCCATCAAGGCGCTGCGCCCGGGCGTGCGCGTCGTCGGCATCGAGCCGGAAGGTGCGCCGACCCACCACGCCAGCAGGGCGGCCGGGAAGATGGTGATGCTCGACGCCATCACCACCGCCGCCGGCACCCTGGCGCCGCGCCGCACCGAGGCGCTGAACTTCGATCTGGTGTCGGCCCATGTCGACGACCTGGTGCTGGTCTCCGACCAGGCCATGGTCGAGGCGGCGCGCTGGCTGTGGTTCGAGTGCGGCCTGGCGGCGGAGCTGAGCGGGGCGGCGGCGGTCGCGGCGCTGATGACCGGCGCGGTGCCGGTGCGGCCGGGCTCGACGGTGTGCGCGCTGGTGTGCGGGGCCGGGACCGACGGGCTGGGATAAGGGTAACGGCGCGCCCGGTCATAAGCAGTAGCAGGCCTCCACCGGAACAGTCGCTATCGGCAACCGGCTGCGGTGCTGCGTGCCTCGTTAATTACGTGCACTGTCACCGAAAAAATGAAAAAATTACGGTGACAGTGTGTTTAATTTGACATCGCCCTCGAGGAACCTTCCACGGCGCCAAGAACACGCTCGGTAACAGCCAGAACTCGGCCCGGCATCATGGCGCCACAGCAGCCAATCCGCGGGCCCTGTCCGTCTCCCCGCCTGCGGCAGCCGTCGCGCCCTACGGCCGGTCGCCGGCGGCGAGGCGCCGCTCGATGGTCTCGATCACGGCCGGCAGGTCGGCCACCGAGTCGATCACGTAGTGGGCACCGGCCTCGCCCAGCCGCTTGGTGGCGGCCGCACGCCGGCGCTTCTGCTCGGCCGCCGGCAGCGCCGCCCATTCCTCGGCCGACAGCCCGACCTCGTTGCCGCTGACCGTGACGCCGACGGTCCACATGCCGGCGTTCAGGCCTTCCAGAATTCCCGGCACGGTGTCGTCGACCTTGACGCAGCGCCGCACCGAACCGACCCCGAGGTCGAGGGCGCATTTCAACGCCATGTCCGGAGCCGGGCGGCCGCGCGGCACGTCGCTGGCCGCCACGCAGAGGTCCGGGACATAGCCCTGGCCGGCGGCCAGCTTCTCGTTCACGGCACTCATCTCGGCGTTGTAGCCGGTGTTGCCGGCGATCTTCACGCCGCGCCCGCGCAACCAGGCCGTGGTCTCGGCGGTGCCGGGGATCAGGGCGGCGAAATCCTTCAGCACCGCGATCTGCAGCGGGATGAAGTCCTGGTAGATGGCGTCGATGTCGGCCTCGCCCGGAGCGTGGCCGTGGGCCTTCTCGAAGCGCACGGCGATCGCCGGGTTGGCCAGCAGTTCGGCGACATGGCTGCGCTTCTCGGCCCCCATCGGGCCGCGCGCCTCGGCGACCGAGATGTCGACGCCGTGGCGCCGGAACACCTCGACGAAGGCACCGGCCGGCGCCCGGCTGCCGAAGTCGACCACCGTGCCGGCCCAGTCGAAGATCACCGCGTCCACGGTGTGCCCGTTCGTGCCCATTGTCCGTCCTCCGCTCACGCTGCATTCCGGCGGGCGACGCCGAGGCCGTCCAGCACCCGCGCCACCGCTGCCACCACCTCGCCCATGACCGTCGGGGTCAGGGTCCCGATGCAGCCGATCCGGAAGGTCTCGGCGGCGGTCATCTTGCCGGGGTAGATGATGAAGCCCTCGGCCTTCAGGCGGTCGTAGAACGGCTGGAAGGCGAACGCCGGGTCGTCGGGACAGCGGAAGGTGACGATGATCGGCGACTGCAGGCGGTCCGGGATGAGCGGCTCGATGCCGAGCGTCCGCAGGCCGTCGACCACGGCCCGGTGGTTGGCGGCGTAGCGTTCGCCGCGCGCCGGCGTTCCGCCCTCGGCGGCGTGCAGGTCCAGGGCGGTGTCGAGCGCCGCCATCACGTGGGTCGGCGGCGTGAACCGCCACTGCCCGGAGCGCTCCATGTAGGTCCACTGGTCGGCGAGGTCGAGGGACAGCGAATGGGCGTTGCCGGCGGCCGCCCGCAGGTCAGCCTTGCGGGCGATCACGAAGCCCAGGCCCGGGACGCCTTCCAGGCATTTGTTGGCCGAGGCGATCACCGCGGCGATGCCGAGGGCGGCGGTCGGGATCGGCAACGCCCCGAAAGTGCTCATGGCGTCCAGGATCAGGCTGCGGCCGCGCGCCGAGACCAGCCGAGCGATCGGCTCCAGCGGGTTCAGGATGCCGGACGTGGTCTCGCAATGGACCAGCAGCACATGGCCGATCGCCGGGTCGGCCGCCAGGATACGGTCGACCTCGGCCGGATCCGGCGGCGTGTCCTCGGCGGTCGTGTACAGTTCGAAGTCCCGGCCGATGCGGGCCAGGGTCTCGGCGGCGCGCTTGCCGTAGGCGCCGTTGGCCAGCACCAGGGTCTTGCCGTCCCGCGGCACCAGGGTCCCGAGCGCCGCCTCGACGGCGAAGGTGCCGCTGCCCTGCATCGGCACGCAGGTGTAGCTCTCGTCGGCCTCGGCTACCGTCAGCAGGCGGGCCCGGACCCGCGCCGTGATGGCCTTGAACTCGCCGTCCCAGGAGCCCCAGTCGCGCAGCATGGCGGCCTTGGTCTCGGGCGCCGTGGTCGCCGGGCCAGGGGTCAGGAGATAGGGGTCGCGCGCCGTCATGTCGGGCCTCCGCGGAGCGTTGTCGATGACACCTGATGAGATAGCCGCTTCCCTTCCATAATTCGAATTGATATTTTTTCTATCACCATAAATTTTTTTGTAGGCCATTAACCGTGTGCGCAGACGAATTGTTAGCTCCGCGGTGCTGGGATACCGGCGAGGTCGGGCGGACCAGCGACCTCGGTCCCCAGCAGGCGATCGCTTTGATAACCGGAGAAACCGGCTACTGGTCCCCCATCAGGGCCCGGGTTCCTGGATCCGCCGCTTGACCCCGCATCCGACCGACAAACAGCTGCGCGCCTTCCATGCCGTCGCAGAGACCGGCAGCGTGACCGAGGCGGCACGCCGCCTCGGTCTGACCCAGCCGGCGGTGACCGTGCAGGTCCGTACCCTTGAGCGCGCCCGCGGCGTGCGGCTGTTCGAGCGCGGGCCCGATGGGCTCACGCCCACCGAGGCCGGCACGGCGCTGCACCGGATCACCAGCCGGCTGCAGCGGCTCTACCAGGACGCCGCCGACACCCTGCAGGGTGCCGCCGACCTGACCTTCGGCACCCTGCGGATCGGCGCCGACGGCCCGTTCGCGGCGATCCCGATCCTGGCGCGCTTCGCGGAACGCTATCCGGGGGTGCGGATCGAGGCGCGGATGGGTAATGCGCCCGAGACCCTGGCGGCACTCGAGGATTCCCGGGTCGACGTGGCGGTGCTGTCGCTCGCCGCCGCCGCCCGGCCGGGGCTGCACGTGCATCCGCTGCGGGAGCAGGGGCTGCGCATCCTGATGCGCGCCGACCACCCTTGGCACACTCGGCGGCGACTGCGGCCCGCCGACCTGGACGGCGCCCCGATGGTCGGCCGCGAAGCCGGGTCGGCAACCCGACAGGCGCTCGACCGGGTCTGCGCCGCGGCATCGGTCCGTCCGCTGGTAAGGCTGTCGCTGGGCAGCCGCGAGGCGGTTCGGGAAGCCGTGGCGGCCGGGCTCGGCGTCGCCGCGGTGCTCGACGGCGAGGCCGGCAACGATCACAGGCTGGTCGATCGGCCGCTCGCAGCCGCGCCAGCCGTGCGGCTGGTGGTCGCCTGCCTGACCGAGCGTCGCGACCATCCGCCGGTGCAGGCGTTTCTGGAGCTGGCCGAGGCGCAGACCGGCATCCGATCCGACTGAGTCACGTCCCGAAAGTCGGCGGACCTAGCTGTCGCCGGCCCGCCCCGGCAGCATGCGCCGCAGGGTGCCGTCGCGGCGCACCAGATGGTGGTGCAGCGCCGCCGTCACGTGCACAATCACCAGTCCGGCGAGCGCGAACGCCATCGCGAAGTGCAGCAGGAACACCGGCTTGGCCACGGCATCGCCCGCCGGCACCGGCAGGGTCGCCGGCACGGTCCAGAGGAATTCGACCGGGCGGCAGCAGGCCGAGGTCGCGGTCCAGCCGGCGATCGGCACCAGGATCATCAGGACATAGAGCAGCGCGTGCGACGCGGTCGCCGCCCGCCGCTGCCAGATCGGCAGGCCGGGATCCAGCGGCGGCGCGCCCAGTCGCCACCGCACGAACAACCGGACCAGCACCAGCGCCAGGACCAGCATTCCCGTCGACTTGTGGACCTCGTACAGGGTGTTGGTGAGCGGCCCCGGCCCGATCCGCGGCAACGCCAGCCCGACCGCGACCATCGCCACGACCAGGAACGCCATCAGCCAGTGCAGCAGCTTCTGCGGGCCGGCATAGCCCGTCGACCGACGCCCGCTCACGGTCTGGCCTCGCCCCGGCGCCGCAGCACGGCGATGTCGCAGAACGGCGAGTGCTTGGAGACGATCTGCTCGTCCGAGCGTTCCAGGATGTCGGCCTGGGCGGTCTGGAAACCCTGGCGCTGTACGGTGCGGACGATCTCGACGATGTAGTCGGTATCGGCCCGGATCTCACCTTCGTCGAACAGCACCCGGGCCAGCGTGGTGCCAGCCTCGGTCAACCGGTAGCAAGGCAGGTTGAGCTGCTTGTTCGGGTCGTCATGGGTTATCCGCAGGGCCTTGTCGGCGTATAGCAGGTTGGTCGCGAACCGCTCGCCGCGCTGGCTCTGGAACACCCGGTTCAGGTCGCGGTTGGTCCGGACCAGCCCGTATTCCTCGAGCAGCAGGATCTGGTCGCCGGTCACGTCCTTGCGTTCGAAGAACTCCTGGCTCAGCCGGATCACGAAGTTGTTGATCGCGAAGGCGGCGAACCGGGTGAACAAGCGGAGCGCCTCCTTCGACAGCCCGGGCAGGCGCTGCAGGGCATTGGGCGGCACCGCACCCGGCCGCCGCACCTCCATGACCAGCAGCCGCGCCCACAGCCGCGAGAACTCGGCGTCGGCGGTGTCGCAGACGGCATCGAAGAACCGCGCCGTCCAGTCCTGGTCGGGCGTACCCTCCTCGACGGTCTCGGGAAGGATACGCAAGGCCCGCTGCAACACCGCCTCGATGTTGATCTGGCGGCGCAACTCGACGTGATCGGTACGCTCGGCGGCACGGTCCACCAGATCGCCGCTGCCGTCGCCGGTCGGCCGCGCGTGATAGAGGCCGCGCAGCCAGTCGCGCTGAACGGCACCCAGGGTGGAAACCACCATCTCGTTGAGGCGGGCGAGCGGTGGCGACGCGAGCGCCGCCACCGACGGCTTCGGCAGGCCGAGCACCGGGGTATCAGAGTCGGTCGCAGAGCTGTCCGGGATGTCGATCATCGACCCTCTCCTGCACCGTCCGCGGTCGAGCCTATCATAGGCTCGTCGCCGCAATCAGGAATTCCACATTGCCCTCCGGCCCGGTGATCGGCGACCGGGTCAGGCCGTCGACCCGCCAGTCCGGCCTGGCATCCAGCCATGCCCGGATGTCGGCGCAGACCGCCTCGTGCACGGCCGGATCGCGTATCACCCCGCCCTTGCCGACCTGCTCGCGGCCGGCCTCGAACTGCGGCTTGATCAGGGCCACCAGCCGGGCACCGGGCTTCGCCAGCGCCATCGCCGCCGGCAGCACGGTGCGAAGCGAGATGAAGCTGGAGTCGCAGACCACCATGTCGACCGGCTCGGGGATCTGCTCGGCGGTGAGGTAGCGTGCGTTGGTCTTCTCCAGCACCACCACGCGGCTGTCCGAGCGCAGCTTCCAGGCCAACTGACCGTGCCCGACGTCGACCGCGTACACCCTGGCGGCACCGTTGGTCAGCAGCACGTCGGTGAAGCCGCCGGTCGAGGCGCCGACATCGACGGCCACCGCGCCGGCGGGATCGATCGCGAACTCCTCCAGCGCATGCGCCAGCTTGAGCCCGCCGCGCGACACCCAGGGATGGTCCTGGCCGCGGACCTCGAGGGCGATATCCTCGGCGACCTGCTGGCCGGCCTTGTCCAGGCGCCGCTCGCCGCTGAACACCAGCCCGGCCATGACCAGCGCCTGCGCCCTGGAGCGCGACTCCACGAGACCGCGATCGACGAGCAGTTGGTCAAGGCGGCGCTTGGTGGTCATCCCGGGCATACCCGTCCAAGGTTCGGCACGAACCGGCCATCGGATGGCCGTGTTCCGACCATAGCATCCGACCGCCAGCAACCGGGAGGCGGGCAACTGGGAGGCGGGCATCGACGATCCGACGACAGACCATTCCACCGAGCCACGACACGGCCGCCTCGGCCGGTTCCTGGCCGCCTGCGCCCTGCCCCTGCTCGGCCTCGCGGTGCTGGCAGCCGCCGGCCTGGCGGTGCTGCGGCAGCACCCGATCGCGCCCGAGCACCTGCCCTACGAGCGCCTCGACCTGGCCAGGCCGATCGGCCTGGCGACCGGCTTCCAGCTTGCCAGGCTCAGGGGCGATCCCTCGATGTGCCAGGGCGTCCTCGACATGTCGACGCTGCGGACCCGACCGCTGCCGAGCCGCCGCACCGGCGACTTCTGTGGATTTCTGAACGCGGTCGAGCTGGAGCGCTCGACGGTGCCGTATTCGGCGCCGGTGCGGGTCACCTGCCCGATGGCCGCCGCGCTGTATCTGTGGGAGCGCGAGGTGGTGGCGCCGGCCGCCGAGCGGCACCTTGGCAGCCCGCTCGCCCGGATCGACCATCTGGGCACCTATTCCTGCCGGCGGATCGGAGGCGGCCCGACCGGCCGGCCGAGCGAGCACGCCACCGCCAACGCCATCGACATTTCCGGCTTCCGACTGACCGATGGCCGGCGGATCACCCTGGCCGGCGACTGGAACAAGGGCGCCGAAGCGGAGCGGGCGTTCCTGCGCGAGGTCCGTGACGGCGCCTGCGACCTGTTCCGGGTGGTGCTCGGCCCCGACTACAACGCCGCCCACCGCGATCACTTTCATCTCGACATGGGGGCGTTCCGGACCTGCCGGTGATACCCGGCCTCGCCCCACGGCGTTGATATCCCGCCGCTCGCCGCAGACAATGGGCGACCAACCGGATGAGGCGCCCCATGCTTGACGACCGTTACGGCAACCCCCTCTCGACTTCGTCGGATACGGCGCGCGACGCCTATGTCGCCGGCCTCGACCGCCTGCTCGCCGCCCAGCCCGGCGTGGAGCAGGCGTTCGAGGCCGCCATCGCCGCCGACCCGGACTTCGCGCTGGCCCACATGGCCCTGGCCCGCACCCGCCAGGCCATGGGCCGCGGCGAGGATTCCCGCACGCCGATGGTGGCGGCCCAGGCGCTGGCCGACCGCCTGCCGGCGCGCGAGGCCGCTCATGTGGACGCGCTGTCGCTGCTGGTCTCCGGCCAGGGCCCGGCCGCCTACAAGGCGATCCGCGCGCACCTGGCCGAGCATCCACGCGATGCCCTGGTCGCCCAGACCTGTACCGGGGTGTTCGGGATGATCGGGTTCAGCGGCCAGCCCGGCCGCGAGGCCGAGCAGTTGGCGTTCACCAGCGCGCTTGCCCCGCACTACGGCGACGACTGGTGGTTCCTCGGCCAGCACGCGTTCTCGCAGGTCGAGGCCGGGCAGACCGGGCCGGCGACCGCCACCATCGAGCGTTCGCTGACGATCAACCCGCGCAACGCCCACGGCGCCCATATCCGCTCCCATGTCTACTACGAGGCTGGCGAGACCGCGGCCGGCCGCGCCTATCTCGACGATTGGCGGCGCGGGTACGAGAAAGCCGGCCAGTTGCACTGCCACATTTCCTGGCACGTGGCCCTGTGGGCGCTGGAGCAGAGCGACGTCGAGACCATGTGGCGGGTCTACGACACCGACGTCGCCCCGGACGCCGCCTGGGGCCCGGCGCTGAACCTGATCACCGATTCGGCCTCGCTGCTGTTCCGCGCGGAGTTGGCCGGGGTCGAGGTACCGGCCGAGCGCTGGCGCCACGTCAGCGACCACGCCGCCCGGCTGTTCCCCGCGCCTGGCATCGCCTTCGCCGACGTGCACGCCGCACTCGCCCATGCCATGGCCGGCAACGGCGAGGCGTTGGCGACGATCGTCGCCGACGCCAAGGGGCCGGCCGGCGACGTCGTGCGCGAGTTGGCCGAGGCGTTCGGCGCAATGGCCGCCGCCGACTGGCCGCAGGCGGTCCGCCACCTGAGCGTCACCATGACCCAGCACGAGCGCATCGGCGGCAGCCGCGCCCAACGCGACCTGGTCGAATACGCCCTGCTGGGCGCCCTGCTGCGCCAGGGCAAGGCCGACGAGGCCCGCCTGCTGCTGTCGATGCGGCGTCCGCTCAAGGTCGGCGCGCATGCCGTGAAGGGGCTGTAGGGGCGGCCCCTGGGATGAGGCAGCCGCGGGTGGGTTCCGGAGCCGGGCGCTTACGCGCCCTCTCCGGAATGACGGAAGATTTTGAGATCGTCATCCCGGAGAGTCCGCGCGAGCGGACGGCTCCGGGAGCCACGATGCGACGTGCTAGGCAGATTGCTCCGCCGCCCTACTCCGCCGGCTCGATCACGCCGGTCTGCTCGGTGATGATGCCGTAGTGCTCGATCCGGCGGTGCTTGGCGAAGTTGAACACCGTTTCCTTGCCCATCTTCGCGAGGTCCAGGTCGCAGGCAGAGGTGATCAGTTCGTCCTGCAGGGTGGTCGCCAGCGCGATGATCTCGCCGGACGGCTGGACGATGCAGGAGCCGCCGATCAGCATGCAGCCGTCCTCGATGCCGGCCTTGGCGGTCGCCACCACGAAGCAGGAGTTCTGGTAGGCGCTGGCCTGCATGACCAGGTGATTGTGGAACATCCTGAGGTGGTTCGGCTCCGGCGCCGAGGTGTTCACGTCCGGGGTGTTGTAGCCGAGCATCACGATCTCGACGCCCTTCAGCGACATCACCCGATAGGTCTCGGGCCAGCGCCGATCGTTGCAGATGCACATGCCCATGATGCCGCCCATCGAGCGCCAGACCGGAAATCCCCGGTCGCCGGGCTCGAAATAGCGCTTCTCCAGGTGCTGCCAGGGCCGCTTGCCGTCATACTCCGAATGGCCCGGCAGGTGCACCTTGCGGTACTTGCCGACGATCTTGCCGGTGTCGTCGACCAGGATCGAGGTGTTGAAGCGGTGGCCGTCCTCGGTCAGCTCGGCATAGCCGAGATAGAACCCGATGCCATATTCCTTGGCCTTCTCGAACAACGGACGGGTCTCCGGCGTCGGCATGTCGCCGCGCTCGAAGTGGTGGTCCATCTTCGAGATGTCCTGCTCGTAGTAGCGCGGGAAGAACGTGGTCAGGGCCAGTTCCGGGAAGACCACCAGCTTGACGCCGCGGTCCTTGGCCTGCTTCAGCAGGTCGATCATGCGGTTGACGGCGCTGACCCGGCTCTCGTCCGGCGCTATCGGGCCGAGCTGGGCGGCCCCGACGTTGATAATGCGGCTCATGAAGTCCGATCCCTCGCGTGCTGGTAGGTTTGACGGCTACCTTATGGTCGACGCGCCGGGCCGTGAAGAGGCGGCGGCCGATCGATCCGGAGAGTGCATGGCCGACACCCTGAAATCCCAGCGGCTGCGGCAGCAGACCTTCATCACCCAGTTGCTGCTGCAGGGCTTCCTGACGGCGAACACGCCGGTCGTGGCGACCCGGCGGCTGCGGCGAATGCTGATCTTCTGGTGCGGACAGGACTACCGGATGGCACTGGCGGCCTGTGCGGTCGCCAGCAAGCCCGGGATACGACCGATGCTGGGACGCGCCGAGCGGCTGGCACTGTTCCGGCCGGGCGACCGGCGCGTCGCCGCCGCCGCCAGGATCGCCCATCGGGTCCTGGCGCGCGCCGCCGGGGTCGCCGATGCCGGCGCGACGCTCGGTGACGGCCCGGACGCGGCGGCTGTCGACTGGGCGGTAGCGGCCGCGGCGAACCCGGCAGTCCCGACGGCAGCCGACGGGCTGCCGGAAACCTGTATGCAGGCGATCGTCGAGCATTCCTCGCGCCTGCTGGCGCTGTTCGGCCAGGATCAACTCGGCGAGCGGATCACCACGGCCTGGGCGGCCGTCGAGCAGCGCCGTCGCGATCGCTCGACCACCCTGGTCCTGGCCCCCCTCTACGGCGAGAACATCGGCCACCAGACAATCGTCGCCGCCCTGCTGCAGGCTTGCCGCGACGGCGTGTTCGTCCAGACCGCGGTACACCTGAAGCCCGGCCGGCCGCACAACCCGTTCCTGGTCTCGCTGCTGGAGCCGATGCTGGAACCCGATGCCGGCAATGCGGCGTTCGTCGACCCGATCAGCGGCGGCAAGGTCTACCGCGGGCGCGACGGGATACCGATTTCGATCACCGAGATGATGTCGCGGGCCGCCGACCGCTGGCAGGAACGCGGTCCGTTCCTCCGGCTCGGCGAGCCCGACCTGCAGCACGGCAATTCGGTCCTGGCAGCCGCCGGACTCGATCCCGACCGACCGATCGTCACCCTGCATGTGCGCGAGCCCGGCTGGCACGCCTCGCATGGCGGTGCCGGCAACATCCGCGACGCCGACATCGCCGACTACGTTCCGGCCGCCGCGTACCTGTCCGGGTGCGGCTACCAGGTGGTCAGGCTCGGCGATGCGTCGATGTCACCGCTGCCGGCCGGCATGGCTGCGTTCGACTACGCCCGCTCGCCGCTGAAATCCGACCGGATGGACGTGCATCTCGCCGCGCGCTGCCGCTTCCACATCGGTACCGCGTCCGGCATGTCGTTCGTGCCGCTGCTGTTCGGCCGGCCGATCCTGTTCACCAACTACGCCCCGATCGACCATTTCCTCGATCCCCGCTCGGTCGTGACCCTGTTCAAGGTTCCGCGCGACCTGCACGGGCGGGTGATCGCGCCGGCCGTCATGGCAACGCGGGTGCGGCACGCCCTGTCTTTCAGCGACCTGGAGGCAGCGGGGGCCTGGCTGGAGGACAACAGCCCCGAAGATATCCTGGAGGCGGTCCGATTCGTCGACGCCCATGTCGACGAGACGGACGGCGCGCTGCACTTTCCGGGCGGGACCTTCGCCGCCCCCGACGCCGCTCTGGCGCGGGCCGGCCTGCCGAAACGACCGCAGGTGCCGCCGGCGTTCTGGCAGCGGTACTATGGGACCGGCAGCGTCTGATAGACTCGCCACCATCCTGATTCCACCGACCGGGGAAGCGAGGCCGATGGCAACCATCCAGACCCGCGAACAGGCGCGGATGCTCGCGGTCCTGCGCCCTGCCGAGCCGAACCTGCTGCTGATGTCGGTCTGGCCGCCGCAGTCCGAGGCCGGTCTGGGGGCCGCCGCCCGGATGGCGCGCGCGGTCGCCGTGCTGGCGCCGGGCGGGCAGGAGTCCTGGTACGTCACCACTCGGATCGCGCATGTCCGCCAGTATCTGAAGACCCGCGCCGACCGATACGGCAGCCCGCCGACCTGGACCGCGACGACCGACACCGGCCGGGAAATCCTGATGCCGTTGAGCGAGCCGCCGGCGATCGCCTTCAAGGGGTTGGTCGACGAGGCTGACGGCGCCTACGAGAAGGCGCTCGTGGGCTACCTGCGCGGCAAGCTCGGCCCCGCATCGGTGTTCGTCGACGTCGGCGCGCATGTCGGCTACGTCAGCGCCATGGCCGCGGCCACCGGGGCCTCGGTGTTCGCGCTCGAGATGCAGCGCGAGCTGATCCCGCTGATAGAGCAGATGATCGCGATCAACGGCCTGGACCTGATCCGGCCGATCAACGTCGGGGCCTCGGCTACGACCGGACTGTCGCCGGTGAAGCGGGCCGACGCCTCGCCCGGCGCCCAGCTCGAGGGAGCCCTGGCCCGCCAGCGCTCGATCGACCCGCGCTCCCTGCTCGACGACCTGGTGCCCACGGTGGCGCTCGACGACCTGTTCGACCGGGACGGACTGGTGCCGACCATGGTCAAGCTGGACGTCGAGGGGCATGAGATCGGCGTGCTGGACGGCGCGAAGAAGCTGATCGCCGGACGGCGCACGATCTTCGTGGTCGAATACCACCCGCATCTGGTCGAACAGTACGGCCGGACCGGCGCCGAGCTGTTCGCGCATTTCCCGCTGCGCCATTGGCTGGCCTGGCAACTCGACGACCAGGGCCTGTCGCGGCTGTCCGGGGTCGGCGACGTGGTGCCGGACCCGAACGACCCCAATCCGAAGCTGGTGTTCGAACCGAAGCCCGGTCCCGGCTGACCGCTCAGGCGTAGTGGCGGCGCCAGAACGACGGCGGGATCTGCGGCCGGATCCGCAGGGGCGAGGCTGCGAACACCGCCTGTTGCGCCGCGAACAGGCCGGGCGGGAAGACCGGCCGCCCGGCCCCGGCGTCGATCGCCCGGTCCATAAACTCCACGGCCTCGCGAATATCCTCGGGGTCGTTGTCGCGAACCGACAGGCCGTGCAGCTCGGCATCAGGCCGCTCCAGCAGGCCGCGGTAGCGGTCGCACCACACCGCAATCGGAACCAGCCGGCCGTCACGGTCGAGCAGCAGCTTCGGCAGGGTCAGCACACTTGGTGCGCAGATCATGTGCGCCGGGGTGATCCAGTTGGTCATCAGTACCGGACGACCGAACAGCAGCGGCACGAACGACATACCGGAAGAGGTGCCGATGTGGAAGCGGCAGCGGGCCGCCAGGTAGACATCCAGGACATCCGACTTGGCCTCGCTGAACGGATAGTCGATCAGCCCCGGTCGCGGCGTGGCCCGACGCATGCCGGGGTCGCCCAAGCGCACAACGGTGATTCCCCGCTCGGCAAGACAGGCGACAGCGGCGCCGTAGTCGTCGACGTTCGAGTCGCGAAGTCCCATTTCCCAGACGATGTGGTCATTGTAGCCTTCGTCCCGGACGTGCAGCGTCACGATCGGAGCGCCGGGCGGGACCCCAAGCCGCAGCAGCGCCGCGTCACCCTGCTCCCTGACCGAGTCCGGCAGTTCGGCGAAGGGCTGCTCTTGCGCCCAGATGCTGGCAGCCTCCGACACCGACTCGCTCATGGTGGCCAGCCGGCCGTCGAACCGCAGGTGCCGTTTGCGGTCGCTGGTCATCTCGAGGTAGCGGATTCCGGGCGGCATTGCGCCGACGACACACGGCGCGAGGAGCGCCCGCAGAGTGGCATTCGGGGAAGGGCCGTCCACCACCCGCAGGGGCGGGCCGACGATCCGACCGCGCCGCTGCAGCTCGATCAGAACCGAGGCATACACGACATGCCCGACATGCCGCAGATAGGTCGACGACAGCATCCATTCGCTCTCGGACCTCAGCAGGCCAACCTCGACCTTCGCCCGCAGCACCGCGATCCGGTCGGCGAGGTCATGCGCGGCGATCGAAGCCAGGTGGCGCTCGGCGATGTCGAGGAAGACCGAAACGAAGATAATTCCCCGAGGATCGTTGACCGGCGGTAGGGCCAGGCGCCCCGCGATCAGGCCGTCATGCAGCCAGGTTGCAATGCCGTCGTAGATCAGGCCGACGCGGGCGGAGGTTCCGAGCGCGCCGCGGGGCGGCGTCCGCCCGCCGGTGATCAGCATGAAGCACGCCAGGTTGGCGAAGAAGTCGACAAATCCGGCGGTCCTGAACAGGTACCGGTCGGCATCGATCCGATCGTCGGAGCTGCCTTGCAGGAGCCGCTTCAGCAGTAGCCGGGTGACGTAGGTGGCGTGCCCGAGATGGGCGATGATCAGAGCCCTTGATTCTCCATCTTCGGCCATCGTCTGCGGCGCTCCGGAATCCACGGTCGTCAAGGGCTTTCTCCATCGGGCGGTTGCCGCGGCAGCCTCCGGCGACATACGAAATGCGACCTCCGGTTCGACTGTCGCACGACCGGGCCTGGCGGCGGGCGGGAGACAACGGAGGAAGGGCGATCTTGCGTATATCGGCAGCGGTGTGCACGCATCGTTGTCGGCATCGCATCAAGATATCGGGCGCACCCGGGGCGGGACGTGACGCCGGCAGCAATGGCTGGTAGAATTCCCACCCGCGTTCATCACACGGTTCCGGACCGCGTCGGACGCCTGTCGGCTGGATCTTACAGTCGTCCCCGGACCAACTCGACGATCTCGCGCTGAGTGATCTTGCGCCCCGACGGCCGGTCCATGCTGAAGATCGAGCGCGTCAACGGATCGCCGACGTTGATCAGAGCACCGCCCTGCATTGCGGAGCCGACCTGCCCCAACGAGGGATGACCGGGGGGCAGGAGAACGAGGTTCACCATCGCAAGCTGCCGATGCGCGGGCGGTGAACTTGTCTGATCCTGATACTTCGCGGTCATCGCCAGGGGAACAAACCCCGCCTCCATGAATGTCTTGACCGCCAGCTTCGGCTCTGTGGCCCCGCCGCCGAGACATTGCGCAAGGAATATTCCCGTTGGCTTCAGCACCGTACGCGCCAGTGCGGAATAGTAACGCAACGCCGGCATACTGAACTCGGTCAGATTGGCGTTGGACGTCACGACGTCATACCGGTGATCGAATACGCGGTGGAGCCGCCACCATGGAAAATGCGCCGATCTGGAGACCCTCTCCACGTCGATCGAGAAGGTTTCCTCTCTGAAATCGAGGATGTTGGGTCGGATCGCCATGGTGTGCGACAGACCGATGTCACCGAGCCCTGCGGCAGCGGCGTCGATCTGCGCATGTTCCACGAAAGCATGTCCGTACAGGTATCGGCCGATCAGCGTCTGAAGGAGATAAAACGCCTCTGCAGTCTCGATCTGATCGTATCGGTCCAGATCCTCCGCGTTCGACATGAAGAATGAAACCAGGCCACTTCCAGGACCGATTTCAAGGATATTCCGAGCCCCCGGCGTGCCTCGAATTTTTCTGAATATGCAATACTGTGAGATCATTCCGGCGATTGGCAGAGGAATATTCTTTGAGCCAAAATTTGCCATGAAAAAATGGCAATAATTGATAAGCGATCTTATAAATTCATCAAGCTCATCATCGCTGAATCCGTCAAATTCACTCATAAACAGTTCGAAATGATCCTCGTGCATCACATCGATGTATGACGCCAAGTCCTCGTGACATGTGATGCGTATCGGAAATTTTAGGTCCTCGAAGGCCTCCGGGTCGTGGATCGCGGAATTGCGGATCGAGCGGACGGCCTGACGGCCGAGACTCTCCGACGCCCGGTAGGATGTGAGATCCATGGAATCCTCTCAAGACGCGCAGGCTCACAGCCCGTTGCGTGGGGGGCCGGTTTCCCGAATTCTGCCAACGCTAACGCAGGCACCGGTGCTCCGAAAGCCGGTTCTCGCACGGCAATCCGCCGGACCCGCGGCACCGCGGTAAGTGATACGGCGCCGCCCGGTCCCCGGCGTCGCCATTTCGGCGACCGGATGCTACTCTCGGTCGGGTTCTCAACCGCAAGGTCCATGCTAAGCATGATAGGCTTCAATTCGCGGACGGAATCTCGGCGTCGGATTGTCGCCTCGCCGGACGATGTGCATGCCCTGCTGGGAAGCTACTGACCACCGTTCTCGCGCGCAGAACTGATGAAGATCCCGGACCGGTTGCGCCGGGTCGTGGTTCTCGGCTCGGTCGTCGGCCGACTGCCCGGCAACGTGTTCTCGCCGCAGTTCCTGATTCACCGGGTCCAGGAGACCGTGAAGTTCCTGCGCGAGCAGACCGAACGCTACTCGACCACCAGGACCTGGTCGCTGACCGCGCCGAACGGCCGGACGATCAAGTTTCCGCTCACCTCGGCGTCGGCCATCACCTTCAAGGATATGGCCGGAAAATACAGCCCCTACTACGAGAAGTCGCTGGTCGACTTCCTGTTCGACCGATTGGCGCCCGGAGACGTGTTCGTCGATATCGGCGCCAACGTCGGCTATGTCAGCGCCTTCGCCGCGGCCGCAGGGGCGGCGGTGTATGCCGTCGAGATCCAACGCCCGTTGATCCCGCTGATCGAGCAGATGGCGACCGTCAACGGCTTCGACCTGGTCCGCCCCCTGCACATGGGTATGTCGTCGGGGTCCGGGCTCAGCATGATCTGGCGTAGCGGCAACCACTTCGGCGCCGGGCTCGAGGGCGAGACCAACCGCACGATCAGCGACGCGCCGAACTCGATCGCCGACGACTTCGTGCCGATGATGGCACTGGACGACGCCTTCGTCGGCGACTCGATGCTGCCGAAGATCGTGAAGGTCGACGTCGAGGGCCACGAGATCGACGTGATCGCGGGCGCGCGCCGGATCATCGAGCAGCGCCGGACGACCTTCGTCGTCGAGTACCACGCCCATCTGATCGCCCTGTACAACCGCACCCCGGAGGAACTCACGGCGCCGTTCTCCGGCGACGGCTGGAAATGGTCGCAGCTCACGGACGACGGTCTGCTGCCGATCACCTCGATGGCCGACATCAAGCCGGACCCGCGCGACCCCAATCCCAAGCTGGTGTTCGAACCGCGGCCCTGACCTTCGAACCGAGACCCTGGCCGCGCTACTTCTCGCGCCGCAGCACGAAGCGCAGCACCTCGCCATCCTCCGCTTCCACCAGGGTGTGGCCCGACTGCCGCGCATAGTGTCGGAAGTCCAGCATCGCCGCCGGGTCCGTTGCCAGCACCTCGAGCAGCGTGCCGACCGGGATACCGCCGATCGCCTTGCGGGCCTTCAGCACCGGCAGCGGGCATTTCAGGCCGCGCACATCCAGCGTCTTCGCCGGGGTCGCGGCGGGTGCGGGAGCGGGGGCGTCGCCTTCGGTCATCGTCGGTTCCGTTCTGCAAGCTGGCGCCGGGCGACGCCATTCGGGGAAACGCCGGGCGGGGCAACGCCGGGCGGGGCGGCGTCGACGATCTCGCGGATCATCTTGCCGAGCAAGGTGCGGGTGAAGCCGCGCTCGTCGTCGGCGACCATCACGAAAGCCCCGATGCCGCCGATCACGTCGTTGCGGTAGTGCTCGTCCAGCGGCTCGCCGCGCGGGCCGCTCCGCACGCCCCGGTTGGCGACCACCAGCGCGTTGATCGTGACGCCCTCGGCAACGACCGCGTCGCGGATCAGGTCCAGGGCCCGGCCGCCGATCTGCGGGCCATCGCCCGACACGTCGATGACCTTCCTATCGCTGTCGATGTCATTGCCGCGAATCAACTCGGCCGAATAGGCAATCGCCTCGCTGATAGAGTTGTAGCCCCAGGCCGCGCGCGGGGCCGCCCGCAACGCCTCGCCGAACGCCCGGGCGTCGTCGGCATCGGCGATCACCCGCCAGTCGACGATGGTATGCTGGCTCGCCGGGCTGCCCCATTCGACGTAGGCAACGGCGATCCGGCCATGCACTCCGCTCGCGATCGCATTCAGGACTTTCGGATCCGAAAGCGCAGTCGCATATCCGTCGCGCTGAAGCCGGAGTTCCGCGTCGTCGATCGAGCCTGAGCCATCGGCCGCGAACACCAGCTCGAGGTCGACGGTTTCGGCTGAAACGCTGAAGCTCCAGGCTGCCACAATTCCCATGACGCCTGTGGAAAACCCATATTTGAGGCTTTTGACGCCGACAACCGAAGTGTCACTGACGATTACAGATCGGAAAGCGATATCCAGGAATCGTATTAACCGACGCCCAATAGGAACGAAATGGTTCCTGCTCGTAAGGTGCTCGATTGTCCACACAATATGCACAACCCTCGATAGGGAGCCTGGATTCGCACCACGCCGTGGAAGCGGAAACCTAGCAAGTTGCGCCCCGGCGTCGCAACCGTCCCGCCACGAGACAGTCGTCCGTGACACTGTTTCCCGGGCGGCCGTTGGCACGCCGAATTCTGATTGACTCATGACATTCGACAACCAATTCGAAATGCCGCCGACCGGATGAGGGTGGCACCGCAGGTCCGGGGCAAACGGCCCTGGGCGACGGCAGGACCGGCCAACGGCGGACCCGCCGCCCGATCCCGTCCCACGACGGCTGCTTTTCGACTTCGCGGCTGGCTCGGCAGCGGTTCCAGGATCCAGTCCGGTCGCAGCGTTAGACGCCGGACCCGCGCCGATCAGGCGCCCAGTCCGGCGATGCGGTCGGCCTCGGCCTGGGCGCGGTCGTAGATGAAGTCCAGCACCGCGCGCACCTTAGCGAACCGGGCGAGGTCGCGGTGTACCAGCAGCCAGAGGTCGACGCCGGGTATCGGCTCGTCCGGCAACAGGCGCACGATCCCGTCGACCCCCTCGGCCACCATGCACGGCACCAGGGCGATCCCCATGCCGACCCGCGCCGCCGCCAGCCGCGCGCTCGCGGGATTGGTCGAGAAGATCGGCGCGATCTCACCGATCTGCTGGCGCAGCCACAGTACGGTGGCGTTCTCGGGAAAGCCGTCGAGCCAGTCGACCACCCGGTGGTTCCGGAGATCGGCCGCCGACTGCGGCATCCCGTAGGTCTCGATGTAGGCCGGCGAGGCGTACAGGCCGAAGCCCATGGTCCCGATCTTGCGGATCGACAGGTCGCCCTGGTCCGGCCGGGCCAGCCGGATCGCGACGTCGGCCTCGCGGCGCGACAGGTTCAGCATCCGGTACTCGTTGACCAGATGCAGGCGGATGCCCGGATGACGCTGCTCCAGCAGCGGCAGGTTGCGGATCAGGAACGGCACCGTCAGCGACTCGGTCGCCGTCACCGTGACCGTCCCGGCGAGCCCGCGATCCTCGGCGTCGAAGGACCGGCTGAGCGCGAACATCTCCGATTCGATGCCACGGGCCCGCGCCAGCAGCTTCTCGCCGGCCGGCGTCAGGCCGTAGCCGTCCTGGCGGCGGTCGAACAGCCGCACCGCGAAGCGCTCCTCGAGTGCGTCGACATGCCGGCTCACGGTCGCCGGGTTCACCCGCAGCGCCCGGGCCGCCCCGGACAGGCTGCCCTCGCCGGCCACCGCCAGGAAATAGCGCAGATCGTCCCAGTTCACGTGCGATCCCGACCCCGCCGTCCTGCCATGTCCTGCCTTGCCACGGCCAACTTGCCTCGCTCGACGCCGGACCGGACGCTATGATCCGGGCTTCGTTTCCCAGGTGCAAGGGCGGCAGGAGAAAGCCATGGCGAGCGTGCAGGTGACCGGGACGAACCACACCAGCTTCACGGTGCGAGATCTCGACCGCGCCATCGCCCTGTTTCGCGACGGCCTCGGCTTCGAGTTGCTCTCGAAGGCACCGCGCGACCCCGGGGCCATCGAGGCGATTACGGGCGTGCCTGGCGGCGACGTCACCATCGCCTTCCTGCAGGGACCGTCGCACCGCGTCGAACTGATCGAGTACCATGCCCCCGCCGACCGCGGATCAAGCGCGCCTCGGCCCTGCGATACCGGCTTCGCGCATCTGGCACTCGACGTTGCCGACATGGACGCGGCGCTCGCGGTCGCCGCCGAGCACGGGCTCGGCCTGCTCGGCCAGGTCTACGTCATCGACCAGGGCCCGAATGCCGGCCGGCGGGTCGCCTATTTCCGCGACGACAACGGCCTGACGCTGGAGTTCCTGGAAGCCAAGGCCTGAGGGGCCCGGAAGTCGCGATCGAGCGCCAGGCCCTCGTCCCGCAGTTCCGCATCGCCTGCGCCTTGCGATAGCGGGCGTCGCGAACCCCGATGCCCTCCAGGTCGGGCGGTCACGGGCGCGGCTGCACCTGGTGACGAACCGTCCTCACGTCGAGACCGAGGTCGAGGAACTGCCCGGTCAGGCGATCGAAATCCGCGGTCGACGCGGTGTCGACCGCGGCCAGCGCCCGCGTCACCTCGTCTTCCTCGCGCGAACCCGCCACCAGCAGGACGCGGAAGACCACCGGTCGCCGTATCCAGGACGGGGCCGGCACCCGGACCTCCGCGACCTCGCCCGGCGCCAACGGCCCGACCGCGGTCGCGACCGTACGGGCGCCGCCGGCATATTCGCGAAACGCGCCCTCGGCCAGCGCCACCAGCCATACGAAGCCGGCCGCCGGCCCGCCGTTCGATGCGCGGGCGGCGACGGAGCACACGCCGGCGGGCGTCACCTGCCCCGGATCGACCGCGACCAGCCGGTCGCGAACCCCGCAGATCGCACCGTCGCCGGGGCGTATCTCCAGCACCGACAGCGACACCGCCGATGCCTCGAAGGCGGACCCCGTCGCGACCGGTTGCGCGGGAGCCGCCGGCGACGACACCTTTATCGGTATCCCGGGCGTGAAGGTGAACAGGACATAGGCCGCCGTCAACGCAGCCGCCACGGCGACGCCGATCACGCACAACCGCGTCCACCGCCACGCGCCCGGTCCTGGCGACGCCGCGATCCCGAGATGCCGGGCGACCTCGGCCGTCGTGCCGACCGCCAGCGACTGCACCATGTCCGGCAGGTCGTTCAAAGACCCGGCTTGTGCGGCAGGGACCACCACCAGCGCGCCCGGGCCGGCGGCGGCGGCGGCGAGCAGGGTCGCCGATCGCCGCAGCTTCTCGTCGATTGCCGCGACCGGTTGCACCCCGAGGTCGCCGTCGACGGCGCCGGTCGCCCACAGCACCAGGTCGGCCGGCCCGTCATCCTCCGCCAGCCGCCCCGCGGCCTTCAGGCGGTGCGCGATGTACAGGCCGAGCTGCCAGCTCTGGCCGTCGTCGATCGGCGCCGAGACGTCGACCCTGAACACCGGGTGCCCGACCGCCCGCTCGACCACCCCGGTCGGCTTGCGCACGAAGGCGTCGTAGGCCGGGCTGATCGGCAACACCGTCGTGCTGCGACCCAGGCAGACGACCGAGCGCAGCGACGGGTCCTCGGGCGTCACGCGCAGGACCGTGGACGGGCCTTCGGTGGTGGGAACCACGACCTTGACCCGGCCGGTCAATGCAGGAAACCGGTCAATGCAGGAAGACGGTGGCGGCGGGATCGGCGAGCGCGCGCACCAGGTCGGACCCGGTCTCCACCAGCAGCTGCACGGCGCCGTCGACCGGCGCTTCGAGCGGCACCGTCTCCGGCGGGCCGTCGGCCGGCAGCGCCGTCAGTCGGGTCGGGGCCGGATCCGGGCGGTCGAGCGCAATGATGATCCAAGTCTGTTCCGGAGCGCCCCGGGCCGGCAAGAGCCGAAGCCGGAAGCCGGCCCCGGTACGCTCGGCCAACCTGCCGCCGGTCGCGGCCGCCGCCACGCGCGGTCCGGTGGCCAGTGCCGTCCGCTCCATCATTCCCGCCAGCATCTCGCGCGTCGCAGGATCGGCCAGCAGGGCCGCCGCCAGCGTCGCCCGGGGCAGCGGGACGGATCCGCTGACATGCCCCCACAATGCCGACGGGGACAGCGGCACGGCGTCCACCGCCGGCCGGTGCAGGTGCGCGACGCTGGTGAGTGCGACGAAGGCCGCCTCGACGAAGGCCCGGCCGTCCGGGCTCAGATCATTCCAGCGCGCCGTCACGCCGCCACTCCGTAGAGCTGACGCAGCCGGCCGGCGAACATCAGGCGGTCGGCATCGTAGCGCTCGGACCGGTTGCCGCCCGGTAGGGCCAGCTCGACCGCGCCGCGGACCTGCGTCAGCAGCAGCCGGATCGCCCGGACCGCCGGCGCCCCGGCCACGAAGCCTTCGGCGTCCCCGGCCGAGCGCCGCTCCTCCGGGCCGAAGCCGCGGCGGCTGATCGCCCGCAGCGCCGCCCGCGCCTCGGCGACCAGACCTGCCGTCCGCGCGCCGGCCACCGCCGGATCACCCAGCGCCGCCAGGACACCGCCGAGGCCGTCCCCGGATCCGCGGCCGGCGGCGCCGATCACCGCGCCGAGTTGCCCGGACTTTGCCGGCGCCAGGACACCGTCGAGGTCGCGCCGTCCGGAAAGGTCCCGAAGCCCCGAAAGGTCCCGCAGCCCGGAAAGGTCGACACCCGGTGCCTGCGCCAGCAGCTCCTCGACAGCCTCGGCGCGGCCCGCCTCGAGCAGCGCCGCCAGCGACGCCAGCGTCACCCGCCGCAACTGGTCGTCGATCCGGTCCCAGTATCGGAGGCGATGGTCGTAGCTCTCGCAATCCGCCAGTGCCGCCAGCGACGCCAGTTCGCCCGACCCGGCGCGGCGCCGGAGCGCCTGGGTCAGCCGGGCCTGGCCCGCCCCGAATGTTTCCGCCCGCAGCACCGAGAGCGGCAGGGTCGGCGCCTGCGGGCCGAGAGCTGCGATCAGATCCAGGGCCTCGGTCTCGCGGCCGTTCAGGAACTTGATCGCCGCTGCCGGCAACGCCGCCAGCACTCGCAGGGGGTCGCCCGGCCGGTCGTGTGCCTCCAGCACCCCGAGCAGGGTGTCCGGGTCGACCTCGCCGGCGGCGCGATCGCCGCCGATCGGCGCCGCCCGTTCGATCGCCCGGCGTTCGGCGCCCGCCTGCATGGCGGTGCGCAACCGGGCGATCTGCTCGAGAGCGCCCCGGAAGGTGCGCGCATCCCCCGCGTCCGGCGCCGACCCCTGGTCGCCCGCAGGCCCCTGGTCGCCCGCAAGCCCCTGGTCGCCCGCAAGCCCCTGGTCGCCCGCCGGCGCCTGGTCCGCCCCCGGGACGACCCCCTCGCCGCACCAGAACGCCATGACGGACGCGTCGTCCAGGTCGTCGATCCCGAAGCTCTCGCCGCGAGTCGCCGCCAGGAACCGGGTCAGCCGCCGGTAGCTGCGCAACGCCTGGACGGTCGGCAGGTGCTCCCGCAGGTGATCGTACAGCAGCCGCGACAGGGCATTGGCGTGCGGGCCGGCGGCCCGCAGCGCGAACCGGTCGTTCAGCCAGCCGCGCAGAACCGTGTCGACCGCCCGCCAGCCCAGTACCGTGATCGCGAGTTCGACGAGTGCCGCCAGGAACGCCATCCGGCCGTAGGTGACCCGGAAGTTTCCGTCCGGGTAGCGAATCTCGACGCCGTCCTCGACCAATTCGAAATCGGTACCGAACGCCCGACACCCGCGGGCCGCCTGCTGGACCACGCCACGGAACGCCGCCGCGCGCGCCACCGGAACCGCAAACAGGATCGCCGGCCAGCGGTGCCGGCCACCGGCCGCCTCGGCGATCCGGATCAGGTGCATCAATTCCAACAGCGGCCGGCCATAGGCCCGCGCCGAGATCGTCCGGGTCAGGTCGCGGACCACCAGCGGGGCATATTTCGGCCCGGAGCCGAGATCGGTCTCGGCGACCGTCCGGAGCGCCTGCTCGAGGGAGGCACTTCGGCCGCCCTGAATTGCCACCTGTTCCGCCGAGGCTCCGTCCATCGTCCGCATGGCGCCCGTTCCCCCCGATTCAATACTATAGATGGTTGCACGATCGTCTACTGTGACGCCGTCAGCCATCGTGCAGGGCCGCCAGCAGAGCGCGGAATCGCCGTCGTCGAAGCTCGATCCCGGCCAGCAGCGCGCCGGAGCCGGCCTGTTTGCCGCGCCCCTCGCGGCGGGTCCCGGCGCCGTCTAGGGCCGTCTCGGCCAGGGCCCGGGGTCGGCGTGGTGGCTCGGCCGGTCGCCAGTCCCCGACGCTGGCCCCAGGGTCGATTGCCGCCGGCCGTGCGGCCGCGACCGCGCGGTCGGACGGGCCGGCCGCCGGCGGTCGGCCGCCCGATGGCTGTTCCCCCGAGGGCTGTTCACCCGAGGGTCGTACGACGGCAACTCGCGGTCGAATCGCCTCCTCGGCGGCGGCCACCAGCAGGCGGACGGTCTCGTCGCGGGCATTGCGACGCTCCAGCCGCAGGACCTTGTCGACATAGCCGCGGGTCGCCGGGATGACCCGGGCCGCCGCCCCGTAACCGACCCGGGAGCCGCCGTTGTAGTGCGACAGCGCCAGGTCCCAGCGCTCGCCGTAGCGGTCGATCAGCCGGTCCAGGAAGGCGATCCCGATCTGCACGTTCAGGCGCGGCTGCCACAGGGCGTCGGGTTCGACCCCGAACTCACCGCGCCCGGTCGCCGGCATGATCTGCATCACCCCGCGCGCACCGGCCGGGCTTTCCGCGTCGGCATCGAAGTTCGATTCGGCCTCGGCGACGGCCAGCGCCAGCGACGGCGGCACCCGGTCGCTGCGCAGCGCCTCCTCCACGACGGTCCGAAGGACCTCGGCGCGGTCGGTCCCGGTTTCCGCCGGCACCGGCCCTGCCGAGAAGGCGGCCAGGGTGAAGACGACGGCCCGGAGCAGCCGCCTCATCGCCAGTCCCCCGCGCCGAGCGTCGCCAGGGCCAGGGCGATCTCGGTCGTCTCGTAGCCTGCCGAGCCGTCGTCCATAGCCGCCTCCCGCGTTGCAGCTCTCGCGACAGCTAAGGCAGGCGGTGGCGCCGTTTCGCTCAACCGCCTCCGGCGGGGCGGGCGGAATCCGGCGGCAGCACCCGCTCGATGCGGATCTCGCCGGGCCGGACCGACAACGCCACCGGCCCGGCGGGGTCCAGCCCCATGTCGACCAGCAGCAGGGTCAGCCAGCGCTCCAGCGTCGCCGGGTCGGCGGTGGTGACGTATTCGTAGCGCCGCAGCGCGGCACCGCGCCGGATCAGGGCATGGCTGCGATAGCCGGGGAACTCGCGGGTCATGACGTCGACGATCGCCATGGCGTTCTCCGGCGCCAGGTGCCGGATGGTGACGGTGTAGACGCCGTCGAGCTGCGCCACGACCGGGCCGGAAGACGCCGGCGGCGCCAGATGGGCGAGCTTGGTCGCCAGCACCGCCCCGAGTTCAGTCGCCAGATCCTGCGCCCGCGCCGCCACCGCCTGCGAGGCGCAGGCATAGGCCCGGCAGCGGCCAGCGGTGGACACCGTCTCGGCGGGCAGGTCGAAACCGCCGAGGAACCGGTTGCCGACGGCGTCGACGATGTCGCCGGAGAGATGCAGCTCGACCCGCGTGGTGTAGGCGAGGTCGGTGACGCTGCCCTCTATCCGGAACAGCACCACCGCCCGCACCCGGTCTGCCCCGCGCTCCGACGCATTCGCCAGCTTGGCGACCTCCAGCAGGTCGAGGCGGTCGCGCCCTTCCGGCCGGCGCCAGCCGAGCCCGGCGGCCACGGCATCCTCGTCGACGACCCGGAACCCGCGCCGGTCCATCGCCGCCTGTAGCTCCGCGACCACCCGCCGGAACGCCGGGTCGTGGCGCGGCAGGGTATCGGGATCGCGATCCTCGCCGAGGACCAGGACCGGGATCGGCCCTTCCCGGCTGCCGTAGGCCCCGCCACTGCCCCGGTCCTCGGCCCGGCCGACGGCCACGGCGGATGCACAGGACATCAGGAGGGCGGCGCCGAACGCCGAGATCAGGCCGCGGCTAGCCATGGCGGTCACAGGTCCCAACGGCATCGTCCATCTCCCACGGTGACGGGCGCGGTGCCCTTGCCGGGTTATGGAACGGGGAGGGACATTCTGCGGCCGCGCCCGCGTCGCCGCAACCGATGAGGGTGGCGGGCGGCTGTGGCTCAGTCGCGCAGCCGCACCCGATATGGCAGGATGGCCAGCCGCAGCCGCGCCCGGTCGAGGGCTGCGAGACCGTCGAGGAAGCCGCCGGCCGACACCGCCGCGGCCCGGCTGGCACCGGCCGAGCCGCCGAGGGCCGGTGCCAGACGCTCGGGCACGAACGGCACCGCGCTGGCCACCAGCACCAGCGCCTCCAGGCTCTCGGCGACTCCGGCCATCGGCGCCGCCGTGACCTCCGCGTCGCGGGGGCCCGGCAGCTCGATCGAACGGCCGGCCTCGGCGATGATGGCCGAAGCGCCGTTCAGCGGCGCCACCCGGACAACCGTGCCGTCGGCCTGCCAGGCATACAGGGCCAGGAACGCCCGCCCGCCCGCGAACACCGCCTGCACCCGCAGGGCGTCGCCGGGCCGGTAGACCGCCCGTTCCAGGGTGGCGGACAGGCCCGGCGCGTCGCGCCCGCCGATCAGCGCGACCCGCGCCCGCAGCCGCCGAGCCGACGCATCCGGCCCGCTGGCCGCACCCGACCAGGTCTCGTCATGGGGTACCGCCTCGGCGAGCCGGCGCCAGGCGGCGGCGATCGCGTCGCGGCTGCGCGCCACCCCGGGCGTCTCGTTGCGCCGGTCGAGTGCCTCGTCGACCAGCAGCGCCCGCGCCATCGCTTCGGCGGCGACGCCGAGTTCGTCGCGCCGCAGGTCCGGTCCGACTGCGGCGGCCCCGTCGGCGATCCGGTAGCCGGTGCCGAGCCGACCGCCCCCGGCGGTCAGCGGCAGGAAGTGCGCCGGCAACGCAGCGGCGTCCAGCCGGGCGGTCGCCCTGGCCTCGTCGACGCCCGCGACCGCCCGGACATGGATCTCGACATCGCGACGGTGATCCCAGATCTCGGCCTCCAGCCGCAGGTCGACCGACCGTCCTTCGGCATCCGAGCCGCGGATCGGCCGGGTGACGTACAACGGTCGCTCGGCCAGGCGACCGGCGAGGTGATCGGCGACCTGGCCGAGAAACCAGTCGCCGAACGGGCTGCGCTCACCGCTCAGCCGGACCGACGCCCTGAACCGCGCGCCCGGATCGAGGCCAAGCCGCAGGGAATCCGCCAGCGCCACGCCGGTGGCCTTGGCCGCCACCGCCGGCGGTCGGGCGGTCAGACGGTCGACCGCCCCCGGCAGCGTCACCGCCGGCACCGCCGCCAGCAGCCGCCCGGTATCGCCCCCGCCGACCGCGACCAGGGTCGCCGAGACCACGATGCCGTCCGCCGTCGCATGCGCCGACGGGATCACCACGGCATCCACCGCCGCCTCGCGCAGCAGGATCTCGGACGACGCGCCGCGAAAGCTCGTCGCCTCCTCCCAGGTGGCCGGCAGGTTGGCACGGTCGACCAGCCGGCCGGCTGCCGGAGCAGCCCGCAGCAATGCCGCGACCAGGGCCCGGTCGACCGCCGCCGCCAGCTCCGCCGGCAGCCCGGTGACCTCGGCCTCGACCGGGCTGGCGGCGATGCGGCGCCCGTCCCCGGCGCCGGCCCACAGGGCGACGGCGGTGGCCGACAGCCGACCCGACCACGAGTCATCGGCCCGCACCGGTCCCGGGCAGAGCAGGAGAACAAGAAGGCTCAACATCGGAACGGCGCGGACCATGGTCACCGCCACATCTTCACGACCGACAGCGCGTCCTGCGCGATCGTCAACCGGAACAGCGCCTCGGCGTCGCCGTTGCGACCACTCCCCTCCCAGGCATAGGACGCCCGCAGGTCCAAGCCGTCGTCGCGCGTCGCCTCCAGGGTGATGCCGTGGAACCACATGATGCGCTCGGCCAGATCGAGGGAGGCGCCGATCGCCTTATGGTCCCAGGCGCTGCCCTGCTCCAGGTAGTAGGCCCGGATCGCCCGCTCCACCGGCCCCTGGTAGCGCTCCAGAAAGGCATGTGCCTTGGCGCTGTCGCGGCCCGGCCGCTCGAACGGCCCCGTGGCGGATTTCAGCACCGGCGGCCGAACCACCGCCGGAAGCGCCGCAGTCCGGGCAGGTGAGGTCCCCGGCGGCGGCAGGGTCGCCACCAGCACGGTCTTCGGATCGCCCGAGACACTGGCCTGCTGCACCCGCTGATACTGCCGCCGCGCCGCGTAGGTCATCTCGTCGTCGAGGTAGCGCTGAACCTCGCCCAGGGACACCGCCCCGTCGCGGTTGCCGTCGCGGCCGCGGTCGGCGGCGCCCCGCAGGGCGTCCAGCAGGTGCCGGGTGAACAGCCCGAGACGCGCGCCCTCGTCCCAGCTGGCAACCTGGTCGCCCTGCGCGGCGGTGATCAGGGTGAGGCCGTCCGCCGGTTTCGGCGGCGCGGTCTTCACATACACCGGCGACGCCGCGCGAATCAGCCAGCCGGCCGCCGAGTTTCCCGAGAAACAGGCGTCCAGCAGCACGGTGGTCGAGCGCGTGTCGATCGCCGCCAGGTTCTCGAGCAGCAGGTCGAGCGGGTAGCCGTTGATCTCCGGCGTCGCCGGGTCGGCATCGACCGGCAGCAGGTAGCCGCGCCTGTCGCGCAGCCCGGGCATGCCGTGGCCGGAGTAGAACACCAGCACGTCGGAGCGTCCGGGCCGCACCCAGGACCACAGCTTGCCGCGGTGGTCGCGGCTGTTGCCGAAGACCGTGAACATCTCGGCCTGGCTGGCGTCGATCAGGTCGATCACGTTACCGCCGCGGTATCCGAGCACCTCGACCAGGAAGCGCTTCATCGCGGTGGCATCGTTGGCCGCGTAGCGGACCTCGGGTATCCCGTGCCCGTAGCGCCGGTTGCCGATGACCACGGCGATGGCATCGCGGTTCCGTTCGGCTGTCGCGGGCGCGCCGGTGCCAACCGATTGCGCCCGGGCCTCCCCCCAGGCGCCGATCAGGACCGTCGTCAGCCAGATCGCCGCGAGCAGCCGCATGCCGCCTTCCCGCCATCGATGTCCACGCCGGGCACCATTCTACCGGTTCCGGCCGGCTATGGAACGGCGTGAGGCCCTCTGCCTCTCCGGCGCCTCAACCGCCGCCGGTCAGCGCTTGCGGCGGGCGACCGCCTCGGCGGTCACGCACAGCATCTCGAACAGGATGGTGGCCCCGACCAGGGCGGTGCTGCCGCCGAGGTCGAAGGGCGGCGACACCTCGACCATGTCGCCGCCGATCACGTCGACCCCGGACAGCCCGCGCACCAGTCGCTGGGCCTCGAACGAGGTCAGGCCCCCGATCTCCGGCGTGCCGGTGCCGGGCGCGAAGGCCGGGTCGATGCTGTCGATGTCGAAAGACACATATGTCGGGCCGTCGCCGGCGACCCGGCGGGCCTCTGCGATCACCGCGTCCAGGCCCATGGCGGGAATGTCGTGCATGTAGACGACGCGCATGCCGGAGGCGTGGCTGAAGTCCCAGACGGCGCGGTCGTTGATGCCGCCGCGGATGCCGATCTGGATGGTGCGCTTCGGGTCCAGCACGCCCTCCTCGACCGCCCGGCGGAACGGCGCGCCGTGATGGAAGCGCGAGCCGAGATAGTCGTCGCCGGTGTCGCAATGGGCATCGATGTGGATCATGCCGACCGGCCGGTCGCGGCCCAGCACCCGCAGGATCGGCAGGCTGACCGAATGGTCGCCGCCGACACTGAGCGGCACCACCCCGGCCGCCGCCACGCGCTCGTAGAACGCCTGGATCTGCTCGTGCGCTCCGGTCAGCTCGAATGGCCGATCGACGACGGCGTCGCCGATGTCGGCGACCCGGGCCAGCTCGTAAGGGCACACCCCGGTGGCCTGGTTGATCCGCCGCATCAGGCTGGACTGGTTGCGCACCTCGCGCGGGCCGTGGCGTGCGCCCGGACGGTTGGTGACGCCGCCGTCATAGGGCACGCCCGCGAGGCCGATGTCGACCGCCGACCAGTCGTCCTCCGCCCAGGGCGCGCGCATGAAGGTCGGCAAGCCGACGTAACGGGGGCGGGTCATCGGGTCGGTGTCGGACATCGGCAGCTCCGGAAACGCATCCGCGATCATGACCGGTGGCGCTGGCGACCGGCAAGGCGCGACAGCAGGCCGCCACGGGATCGTCATGCCGGCGTGCTATATTGTGCATCGCACAAAATTGGAGGCTGCCGTGTTTTCCCTGACAGGCCGCAAGGCCCTGGTCGTCGGCATCGCGAACGAGCATTCGATCGCCTATGGCTGCGCGAAGGCGTTTCGCGACCAGGGCGCCGATCTTGCGATCACCTATCTCAACGACAAGGCCGAACGGTTCGTCCGCCCGCTGGCCGAGCAGTTGGGCGCGGAGATCGTACTGCCGCTGGACGTCCGCGAGGACGGCCAGTTCGCCCGGCTGTTCGACGCCCTGCGCGAGCGCTGGGGTCGCGTGGACGTGTGCCTGCATTCGATCGCCTTTTGTCCGAGCGACGACCTGCACGGCCGCGTCGTCGACTGCTCGCGCGACGGCTTCGCCCAGGCCATGGACATCTCGGTGCACTCCTTCATGCGGATGGTGCGCGGCGCCGAGCCGCTGATGCCGGACGGCGGAAGCTGCCTGACCGTCTCGTTCTACGGCTCCGAGAAGGTGGTCGAGCACTACAACGTCATGGGCCCGGTCAAGGCGGCGCTCGAGTCGGTGACGCGCTACATGGCGGCCGAGCTGGGCCCGAAGAAGATCTCGGTCAACGCCCTGTCGCCCGGACCGATGCAGACCCGCGCCGCATCCGGCATCGCCGCGTTCGACGAACTGCTGGCCCGGGCCGCCGAGCGGGCGCCGACCCATTCGCTGGCCAGCATCGAGGACGTCGGCGCCTATGCCGCGTTCCTGGCAGGCCCGGCCGCCCGCAACGTCACCGGCGGCGTGCACTACGTCGACGGCGGCTATCACGTGCTCGGATAGGCAACCACCGCTTGGCGGGATCGGCCTGACCCGGCTAGGCTCGGCGCCGAACACCGTGAGGAGCCCCCACATGTCCGACTACGTACCCGGCCCCGGCGACGCCTGGGAGCGCGTCGACCCGGCCGCCGCCGGCGCCGACCCGGCCGGCATCCAGGCCGCCGTCGATTACGCGATCGCCCACGAGTCGCCCATGGACCGCGACATCGCCGCGGCCCTGGACGGCGGGCATTTCTCCGAGCCGCCGCCGCTTGGCGACATCATCGGGCCGACCGCGCCCCGCGCCGACCCGAGCGGATTGATCGTCCGCGGCGGCAAGATCCTCGCCGAGTGGGGTCCCACCGGCCGCGCCGACATGACCTTCTCGGTCACCAAGTCCTATCTCTCGATCATGGCCGGGCTGGCGGTCGACGACGGGCTGATCCCGGACGTCGACCGGCCGGTCGCCGAACTGGTCGACGACGGCGGCTTCGACGCCCCGCAGAACCGCTCGATCACCTGGAAGCACTTCCTGACCAACACCAGCGAATGGGAAGGCACGCTGTTCGGCAAGCCCGACCTGATCGACCGCAACCGCGAACTGTCGCTGCCGCCGGGCGTCCCGTCGAAGAAGGGCACCCACCGCGACCTGCAGGCGCCGGGGCAGCACTGGGAATACAACGACGTGCGGGTGAACCGGCTGTCGCTGTCGCTCTTGCGGGTGTTCGGCGATGCCCTGCCGAAAGTCCTGAAGCAGCGGGTGATGGACCCGATCGGCGCCTCCGACTCATGGAGCTGGAACGGCTACCTGAATTCCTGGGTCGATGTCGGCGGCCAGCCGATGTGCTCGGTGTCGGGCGGCGCGCACTGGGGCGGTGGGCTGTTCATCTCGGCCCGCGACCATGCCCGCATCGGCCTGCTGATGCAGCGCCGCGGACTGTGGGGGACCGAGCGCATCCTACCGGAAAGCTGGGTCGACGCCTGCACCGCGCCGTGCGCGCTGAACCCGAGCTACGGCTATCTGTGGTGGCTGAACGGCGACGGCCGGCACTGCCCGAGCGCACCACGCACCAGCGTGTTCGCCATGGGCGTCGGCTCGAACGTCATCTGGATCGAGCCGACCCTGGACCTGGTGGCCGTGGTCCGCTGGATCGACAAGCCGCATCTCGACGGCTTCGCCAAGCGGGTGGTGGCGGCGCTGGGATAGCACATCCGCAACCTCATCCCGGACGGCGGCGCAACAGCGCGGCCGATCCGGGACCTCGGCGAAGCGGTGCGGGGTCCCGGGTCGCCGCTGCGCGGCGCCCGGGATGAGGACGATGAATTACAGCCCGGCAGCGATGCCGACGCCGGCGAAGGCCGCTGCGGCACCGGCCCAGCGCACCGCCCGGGTCGAGGCGAACCGCGTCACCGCCAGGGTGGCCACGGCGCCCGCGGCATGCAGCAGGGCGGTCGCCAGCGCGAAGCCGGCGGCATAGCCCGCGACCGATGTTCCAGCCGCCATCTCGCTGCCATGGGCATAGCCGTGGAACACAGCGAAAGCCGCGACGATCGCCATGCCGAGGCCGGCGACGACGCGGACATTCAGCGCCACCAGGGCACCGAGCGTTACCACCGACAGGGCGATCGCGGTCTCGACCATCGGCAGCGCCACGCCGGAAACCGCCAGCGCACCGCCGGCCAGCATCGTGACGACGAAGGCCGCCGGCACCAGCCAGAGCGCGCGGCCGCCCAGCAGCGCCGCCCAGGCGCCGACCGCCACCATCGCCAGCAGGTGGTCGAGGCCGAGCATCGGGTGCGCGAACCCGGCGCCGAGACCGCCGGCCGCACCGGCACCGGTGTGGGCAAGGGCGGGCGCGGCGACGAGCGAGAGTGCCGCGGCGGTGGTCAGGATACGAAGCATGGGAGCCCCCGGATGGCGGAATGGAGAATTGTCAGACGACGAGTCTTAACCACGCCGGTGGACGATGTCATGCCCTTGATCTTCCTTGACTGCGAAGGCGCTTGCGGGACCGCGGCGCACCGCCCATCTGCAGCCTCGGGCATCGGCGGCGAAGGCGGGAAGAATGACCGAATCGAACAACGGCAAGTCCGACAGGCCCGACAATCCCGGCGTGATCACCCATCCGCCGTTCCTGTACGCCGGCGCGCTTGCGGTCGGCGCCCTGCTCGACCAGTTGATCCCGCTGCCGGTGCTGGCCGCCGGGACCGGCCTGGTGCCGGGGGTCGGCCTGATCCTGCTCGCACTCGCGCTGGCCGGCTGGTGCTTCGGCCTGTTCCGGCGCGCCGGCACCAACGTGCCGACCAACAAGCCGGCGACCGCGATCGTCACCGACGGACCCTACCGGTTCAGCCGCAACCCGATCTACGTGGCACTCACCACGCTGTCGGTCGGTATCGCCCTTTGGGTCAACAGCTGGTGGATGCTCGGCTTGCTGATCCCGACCTTCGTGATCATGAATATCGGCGTCGTCGAGCGCGAGGAACGCTACCTCGCCGCCAAGTTCGGCGACGAGTACCTGGCGTTCAAGGCGCGGGTCCGGCGCTGGCTGTAAGGCTTTAAGCAGCCACCTGCTCGCCGGCCCGACCGGGCGCCGCCCGTCCCCGGATCATGTCTGCCGCCTTCTCGGCGATCATCATGGTCGGCGCGTTGGTGTTGCCGCCGATCAGCCGCGGTATGATCGAGGCGTCGACCACCCGCAGCCCCTCGACGCCCCGCACCCTGAGTTCCGGGTCGACCACCGCGCCGTCGTCGCTGCCCATGCGGCAGGTTCCGACCGGGTGGTAGATGGTCTCGGCAATACGCCGGACATAGGCGTCGATACCGGCGTCGGAAGCCACCTCCGGGCCCGGGTTCAGCTCGGCGCCGCGCCAGCCGTCGAAGGCCGGCTGCGCCACCAGCTCGCGGGCCATCCGCAGGCCGTCGCGGAAGCTGCGACGATCGTTCTCGGTCGAATAGTAGTTGGCGAAGATCCGCACCCGGTCGGCCGGGTCGGCCGAGCGCAAGGTCACCCGCCCCCGACTCTCGGGCCGCAGCTGGCACATTCGGATGGTGAAGCCGTCCCGGTCCATCGGCCCCTTTTTCAGGTGCCACAGCAGCGGCACCCGCAGGCGCTTGGCGCCGAGGCCGATCAGGAAGTGCCACTGCATGTCCGGCAGCTCGAGTTCCGGCCGGCTGCGCACGAACAGCCCGCCCTCGGCCGGGAAACTGGTCGCCGGGCCGGTCCGGAACAGCGCCGCCTGGGCCATGGCGAGAGCCGCCCGGTCGATCCGCACCAGGCTGTGCAGGGTCACCGGCTTCGGGCAGGCGAACTGCAGCGGGATGTCCAGGTGGTCCTGCAGATCGCGCCCGACCCCGGGCAGCGCGTGTTTCACCGGGATGCCGTGCGCCGCCAGTTCGTCCGGATCGCCGATGCCGGACAGCATCAGCACCTGCGGCGAGTTCAGGGAGCCGCCTGCCAGCAATACCTCGCGGGTCGTCGCCACCTGTTGCAGCGTACCCTGGCGATAGTATTCGACTCCGGTCGCGCGGCCTTCCTCGACCACCACCCGGTGGGTCAGCGCACCGGTCTCGACCGTCAGGTTCGCCCGCTTCAGCGCCGGCCGCAGATAGCAATCCGAGGCACTGGCCCGGCGGCCGTCATGGATGGTGAAGTCGTAACGCCCCAGGCCCTCCTGGTCCGGGCCGTTGAAGTCGTCGTTGTCGCGGTACCCGGCCTGCCGCGCGCCGGCGAAGAACACGTCATACAGCGGATTGTCACCACGGCCGCGCTGCACCTTCAGCGGCCCGCCGGTGCCGTGCAGGTCGTCGGCCGGCCGCTCGACATGGCCCTCGGAGCGCCTGAAATACGGCAGCACGTCGTCCCACGCCCAGCCGCGGTTGCCGAGCTGCGCCCAGGTGTCGTAGTCGCGCGGATGGCCGCGGATGTAGATCATCGAGTTGATCGAGGACGAACCGCCGACCACCTTGCCGCGCGGCCAGTACAGCCGGCGGTCGTCGAGATGCGGCTCCGGCTCGGTCCAGTAGCCCCAGCTGTGCAGGTTGGACCGCACCAGCTTGCCGACGCCGAGCGGAATGTGGATCAGCGGATTCCAGTCCCAGCCGCCGGCTTCCAGCAGCAGGACCGAGACGTCGGGATCCTCGGTCAGCCGGGCGGCCAGCACGCAGCCCGCGGAACCGGCCCCGACGATGACGTAGTCGTAAGCACGCATACGGCAGCTTGCCGCCGCGCCCCGCTGGAGGCAAGCGGTCGTCGGCCAAGGCTCGACACCGAAGATACATACAGCTAGTTCTATTGCCTATTGCATCGCCGCCGCCCGGAACCCGGCCGGAACGGCCGAACCGCAGATGGGGAAACATGAGCCTGACCGTCGAGAAAGCCGATCGCATCGCCCGCGTGACCCTGGACCGCGCGCCGGTCAACGCGCTCACCCTGCAGCTCTACGCCGACATCGCCGACCTGTTCGAGAGCACCGCCGGCTGGGACGACGTGAACGTCGTCATCCTGTCCGGCGCCGGCACGCGGGCGTTCTGCGCCGGACTCGACCTCAAGGAATTCATGGCCGCCACGGTCGAGGACGACCCGAAGCGCGGCGCGGTGGTCCGCCGCACCTTCTCGGCGGTCCGGAACTCGGCGGTGCCGGTGATCGCGGCGGTCAACGGCCCGGCGCTCGGTGCCGGTTGCGTGCTGGCCTCGGTCTGCGACATGCGGATCGCCGCCGAGAACGCCACCTTCGGCCTGCCGGAGATCAATGTCGGGCGCTGCGGTGGCGGCGCGCATCTCGGCCGGCTGGTGCCGCAGGGCGCGCTGCGGCGGATGTTCTTCACCGGCCGCCCGATCGACGCCGCCGAGGCGTTCCGGATCGGCCTGGTCGACGAGGTGGTGCCGGCCGAAGAGCTGCATGCCGCCGCCGGGCGACTGGCCGCGGTGATCGCCGACAAGGCACCGCTCGGCTTGCGGTTCGGCAAGCAGGCGCTGAACGAGATCGAGTTCATGCCGGTCGAGGACGGCTATGCCCGCGAGCAGCAGTACAGCACCCGGCTGATGGCGACCGAGGATGCCCGCGAGGCGACCCGCGCGGTGGTCGAGAAGCGCGCCCCGGTCTTCAAGGGCCGATGACGGGCGAGGCGACGATGCCCGCAGCGCCGCGAAAGACGGTCGACTTCAGCCGCAGCGCGATCTCCCGCTACATCCAGTTGGCGACGCTGTTCCGCCGCCGGATCGACTCCGGCCAATGGCCGCTCGGCAGCCAGATCCCGACGGTCGACGAACTGGCCGAGGAGTGCGGCGTGGCGCGGGCGACGATCCGCCAGGCGCTGGACATCCTGGAAGACGAGAAGCTCATCGAGCGGTATCGCGCCAAGGGCACCTTCGTGCGGCGCCGGCCGCAGGAGGAGCTGTGGTGCGCGGTCGCCACCGACTGGTCCGGGCTGTTGCGGCCGAGCCACACGGCGCGCCTCGAGGTGCTGTCCGACGACGCCGACGTGAAGCTCGAGCGGGTCGCCTACCCGATCGGCACGCTGGCACCGGCCTACCGCCACCTGCATCGGCGGCATTGGCGGCACGACATGGCCTTCCTGCTGACCGACGTCTACGTCGACGAGCGGCTGCGCGACCGGATCAGCCGCGAGGACATCGAGACCAAGACCGCGCTCCGGCTGATCGCCGACGTCCCGGACCTGGAGATCGTCGAGGCCCAGCAGACCCTGACCATCGGCACCGCCGACATGGAGACCGCGGAGGCGCTGGCGATGCCGCTGAACGCCCCGGTCGCCTTCGTGCACCGCCGCGCCGTCGACCGCGACGGCATCGCCGTGCTGATCGCCGAGGGCATCTACCGCGGCGACGTCGTGCGGTTCGACGTCAAGCTGCGTTGAGCGCTTCGTGGCCCGCCGCTGCGCGCCGGTCTCACCCCCTGTCGTCATTCCGGACGGACGCGCCGCCCCGGCGCGGCCGAGCCGGAACTCACGGGGCGACGGGCACGGGCAACTGCAAGTGCCGTGCGTCGGGTGGGTTCCGGCTCCGTCCCGCCATCGGCGGGCCGGTCCGGAATGACGACAAGGGGGGAGGCGGCGGCGCACGGGCGAACCGCCGCGTCCGCACATGAGCAGGGAGGGGCAAGCGATGCCTGAGTTCCACACGGTCGAGCTGAACGGCCTGACCTTCCGGTGCAAGGTCGACGGCGAGGCGCCGGACGCGCCCTGGGTGATCTTCAGCAACTCGCTCGGCACCGACCTGACGGTCTGGGACGCACAGGTCGCGGCCCTGGCCGGACGGTTCCGCATCCTGCGCTACGACCAGCGCGGGCATGGCGGTACCGGCGTGCCGTCCGGGCCCTGCGACTTCGCCCAGCTCGGCGACGACGCGCTGGCGCTGCTCGACCGCTTCGGGATCGAGCGCTGCAGCTTCGTCGGATTGTCGATGGGGGTGCCGACCGGCCTGCGCCTTGTCGACCGCCACCCCGAACGGGTCGAGCGGCTGGTGCTGTGCGATGGCCAGGCCGCGACCGCCAGCGGCGGCGGCGGGATCTGGGCCGAGCGGATCCAGCAGGTCCGGGACGGCGGCATGGCGGCCTTCGCCGACGCCACGGTGGTGCGCTGGTTCGCGCCGGAATTCGTGGCCGCCGGCCGGGCAGACGCGGTCCGCGAGATGATCGCCGCGACACCGGCCGACGGCCTGATCGCCTGCATCGCCGCCCTGCAGGGCTACGACTTCGCCGCTGTCCTGCCGGCCATCCGGATCCCCACCTTGCTGATGGTCGGCGCCCGCGACGGCGCCCTGCCCGCGACCATGTCGGCCATGCGCGAGAAGATCGCGGACGTGCGGCTGGTCGAGATTCCGGAGGCCGGGCACATCTCGAACGTCGAGCAGCCGGAGGCTTTCAACCGGGCCCTGCTGGCATTCCTGAACGCTTAGGTCATACATGTGGTTTATTGACACTTAGCGAGTGCCTGACTAGCCTCGGATCTCAATCGAACGAGTCGCCGGATCACGGCGCAGCGGGGGAAGGAACCACAACCGTGAGACTGCATTGGTCGCCGCGCTCGCCATTCGTGCGCAAGGTCATGATCGTGTTGCACGAGACCGGCCTGCTGGACCGGGTCGAGTGCATCCGGTCGGTGGTGGCCTTCGCCGCCCCGCCGAACCCGGCCGTGCTGGCCGACAATCCGCTCGGCAAGATCCCGGCCCTGGTACTGGACGACGGCACCGCGCTGTTCGACTCGCGGGTGATCTGCGAGTACCTGGACGGCCTCCACGACGGCCCGAAGCTGTTTCCCGCCGACCCCAACGCCCGGTTCCGGCAACTGCGCTGGCTGGCGCTGGCCGACGGCCTGACCGACATCCTGCTGCTGTGGCGCAACGAGCGCCTGCGGAGCGCCGGTGCCGACCCGGTGATCGTCGCCGCCTTCGAGGCCAAGGTCCGGGCCTGCTTCGCGGCCCTGGAGAGCGACGCCGAGGCCCTCGCCGGATCGGCGTTCGGAATCGGCCACGCGGCCATCGTCTGCGCGCTCGGCCAGATGGCGTTCCGGTTCGCCGGCAGCGGCTGGGAGGCGGCGCACCCGCGACTGGCCGGCTGGTACGCGGACGTCCAAGCCCGGCCGTCGATTGCCGCGACCGCGGTGCACGATGACGGAACCGCGCCGGCTTCCGGCGACGATTCCCGGTCGCCGTTCACATTCGGGAGCGCCTGACCATGGCTGGCCCGCTCTCGCATATCCGGGTTCTCGATCTCAGCCGCATCATGGCCGGCCCCTGGTCCGGCCAGATCTTCGCGGACCTCGGGGCCGAGGTGATCAAGGTCGAACGCAAGGGCGTCGGGGACGACACCCGGAAATGGGGACCGCCGTTTCTCAAGGACCGCGACGGCAACGACACCTCCGAGCCCGGCTACTACCTGTCGGTCAACCGCGGCAAGCGCTCGGTCGAGATCGACCTGGCGAACCCCGACGACCAGGCGGTGGTGAAGGCGCTGGCGGCGCGCTCGGACATCCTGCTGGAGAACTTCAAGGTCGGCACCCTGGCGCGCTACGGCCTGGGCTGGGACGACCTGAAGGCCGTCAACCCGCGGCTGATCTATTGCTCGATCACCGGCTTCGGCGAGACCGGGCCGAAACGCGACCAGGTGGCCTACGACTTCATGATCCAGGCCATGGGCGGACTGATGAGCGTCACCGGTGAACGCGACGAGTTGCCCGGCGGCGGACCGCAGAAGGTCGGCGTCCCGATCGTCGATATCCTGACCGGCATGTACGCCACCATCGCGTCGCTGGCCGCCCTGGCGCGCCGGACCGAGACCGGCGAGGGCGAGCATATCGACGTCGCCATGCTGGACGTGTCGGTCGCCGCCCTCGCCAACCAGGCGATGAACTTCCTGGTCTCGGGCGCGACCCCGACCCGCAAGGGCAACAAGCACCCGAACATCCAGCCGCAGGACGTGTTCGCGGTCAGCGACGGCCACATCGCCATCGCGGTCGGCAACGACGAGCAGTTCCGGCGCTTCGCCGAGGCGATCGAGCGGCCGGACCTGGCCGACGATCCGCGCTATGCCAGCAATGTCGAGCGGGTGCGCAATCTCGACAGCCTGCATCCGCTGATCGTCGACCGGCTGGCGACCGAGAGCCTGGACCACTGGATCGCCGCGTTCGGCGACAAGGCGGTGCCGTGCGGGCCGATCAACACCATCCCGCGGGTGTTCGAGGACCCGCAGGTCAAGCATCGCGAGATGCTGCGCACGCTGCCGCACCCGCTGGCCGGCAGCGTGCCGCAGGTGGTCAGCCCGATGCGCTTCACGAACGCCCCGCTGGCCTTCGAAGCCCCGCCACCGCTGCTCGGCGAGCACACCGAGCAGGTACTGGCGGAACTCGGCATCGCCCGCGATGGACCCCGGAAAGGATGACACGGTGAGCGCAGCACGCATCTCCCTGCCCGATCCCGAGGCGATGTCGCCGGAACAGCGCGCGGTGTTCGACGCGGTGGTGAGCGGCCCGCGCGGCGCCGTGATCGGGCCCTTGCGGGCGGCCATCCACAATCCGGAACTGGCGGATCGCTGGCAGAAGCTCGGCGAGACCCTGCGTTATCGTCTCACTCTGCCGAAACGCCTGGGCGAGCTGGCGATCCTGGTGACCGCACGGCGCTGGAACGCCGAGCTGGAATGGGTGGTCCACGCCGAGGCAGCGCTGAAAGCCGGGCTGGCGCCAGCAGTCGTCGAGGCGATCCTGGCCGGGCGGCCGCCGAAATTCAGCGATCCGGACGAGGCCGACATCTATGCCTTCGCCCGCGACCTCCAGATGTCGGGTCGGGTCGGCGACCCGGCCTACGGCGCCGTCCGGACCCGCTGGGGCGAACGCGGCGTGGTCGAGCTGACCGCCCTGGTCGGCTACTACACCATGGTCGCGATGACCCTGAACGCCCATCGCATCCCGTTGCCCGACGGGCTCGAACCCGCGATCTACCCCGATGGCGAGCCGGCGGGGGCGGCGGCGCTGAGCGACATCCCGGGAGCATTGACGTGAGCGCCCGTCGCCCCGTGGCTCCCGGAGTCACCCGCTCGCGCGGGTCCTCCAGGATGACGAAAGACGGGGTGTCCCTCTCATCCCCGTCATTCCGGAGGGGGTGCGTGAGCGCCCGGCTCCGGAACCCACCCGCCGCCCCAAGCTGTCGGCATGTCGAATTCGCCGTGAGGGCGCGTCCATGAGCATCACCTACGAACTCGTCCGATCGGTCGCCCGCCGGATCCACGAGGCGGCGCTGAAGAAAGTCCCCGAGGACACCAAGGCCGCCCTTCGCCGCGCGCTGGAGGTCGAGACCAAGGACGTCTCGCGCGATACCCTGAAGCTGATGCTGCACAGCGCCATGGCGGCCGAGCAGAAGGACCACCTAGTGTGCTCGGACTCCGGCGTCCCGGTGTATTTCGTCAAGCTCGGCACCAACGCGCGCCTGGGCTTCGACATCAGGAAGGCGATCTCCGACGGCTTCGACGACATGGTCGCCACCATCGACCCGCCGATCCTCAAGCACGTCACCAACACCCTGACCCTGGAACGCGGCTACCAGGGCAAGGAAATGCCGATCACCACCTTCGATGTGATCGCCGACGCCGACCACATCGACATCCTGTGCTCGCCCAAGGCGCTCGGCTCCGGGCGCTGGGCGGCGCTGGAGATCTTCAGTTTCCCGTCGCTGGAGACCATCGAGACCTACGTCATGGAATGCGTGATGAAGGCCGGCTCACAGCACTGCCCGCCGGTGATCATCGGCATCGGCATCGGCGGTACCTTCGACTACGCCGCCAAGATGGCCAAGGAAGCGACCCTGCGGGAACTCGGCTCGACCAACCCGGAGCCGATCCTGAAGGCCATGGAGGAGCGGCTGACCAAGGCGGTAAACGCCACCGGCTTCGGGCCGATGGGCACCGGCGGCGACACCACGGCGCTGGCCGTGCACGTCAACTACGCCGCCAGCCACGGTTTCGTGCCGGTCGCGGTCTGCTTCAACTGCTGGATCAACCGTCGGATGGGCGCGCGGATCGCCGCCGACGGCTCGGTCGAGCTCTACGAGTGAGGGGCGGCAGATGGGCACGACCAGGACGCTGAACTTTCCCGCGCAGGAAGCCGACATCCGGTCCCTGACCGCCGGCGAGATGATCCGCATCGACGGCGAGATCGTGATGACCGCCGGCCTGCCGACCCACCAGCGCCTGATGCGCGGCCTGGAGTCCGGCGAGGCACCGCCGACCGACCTGACGGGCGCCGGCTTCTTCCACCTGGGCAGCTACAACACCGAGACCGACGGCAGCCTGGACGTGCGTTACATCAACCCGACCACCAGCACCCGGTTCAACCCCTACATGCCGACCCTGATCCGGTCCTTCGGGCTGCGCGCGGTCGGCGGCAAGGGCGGGCTCGACCGGGCCTGCGCCGAGGCGATGAAGGAGGTCGGCTGCGTTTACCTTTCCTTCCTCGGCGGCGGCTGCACGGTGCTGTCCGAGGCGATCCGCGAGGTCGTGTCGGTGAGCTGGAACGACATGATCTCGCACTACCGGATCGTGAAGCTGCGGGTCGAGCAGCTCGGTCCCCTGACGGTGGCGATCGACGCCCACGGCAACAGCCTCTACGACAATCTTCAGCAAGGGGCGGAGAAGGCCATGCCGGACATCCTCGCCGGACTACGGGCCGCACGGGAAGCCGCACAGGGAGACACCACCCGATGACCGACAAGGGCACCGTCCTGGTCGTCACGCCGGTCCCCAAGGACCTGCGCGACGCGCTTGCCGCCGACTACACGCTGCGAGACCACAAGCGGTCCGAGGACGAAAGCTGGCCGTCGGTGCCGGGCATCGCCGTCGCCCTGACCACCAGCATGGCCGGCGCCGACGCCGCGCTGATGGATGCGCTGCCCGACCTCAGGCTGATCGCCTGCCAGGGCGTCGGCCTCGACAAGATCGACCTGGCCGCCGCCGAGGCGCGCGGGATCACGGTCGCGCATACCCCGGACGTGATCACCGAGGACACCGCCGACTTCGGCATCGCGCTGATCTACGCGACCGCCCGCAACGTCGTGCGCGCCGACCGGTTCGTGCGCGACGGCCGCTGGACCAGCGAGCGGATGGTTCTGGGCCGCCGGGTCGGCGGCAAGACCGTCGGCATCGTCGGGCTCGGCCGGATCGGCGCCACGGTGGCCGGCAAGGCGGCCGGCCTGGGACTGACCGTGCTGTACACCGGCCCGCGCGCCAAGGACGGCGTTCCGCATGAATTCGTGGCCGACGTGGCGGAGCTGGCGCGGCGCGTCGACTTCCTGGTCCTGACCTGCCCGGGCGGGCCGGCCACCGACCGGCTGGTCGACGCCAAGGTGCTCGCCGCCCTCGGACCGGACGGCATCCTGATCAACATCGCCCGCGGCTCGGTGGTCGACGAGCCGGCGCTGATCGCGGCGCTGGAGAACGGCACCATCGCCGGCGCCGGCCTCGACGTGTTCGCGACCGAGCCCAACTTCGACCAGACCTTCCTGAAGTTCGACAACGTGGTGCTGCAGCCGCACTACGCCACCCTCACCTACGAAACCCGGCGGGCGATCATCGGCCTGCTGCAGGCCGCGATCGCCCGGACCTTCGCTGCCGGCGGCTCGCCGACCGCGCGCTGACGGAGGCCCGGATGCCGACCTTCACCCCCGAGGCCACGATCGGCCCGTTCTTCCCGTTCCCGTTCACCGAAGGGCAGGAATGGCAGGCCCTGCCGCCGGCGGGCACCGGCCATCGGCCGCACGGCGTTCCGGTGGCCCTGACCGGACGGATACTCGACAGCGACGGCGCCGGCATCCGCAACATGATCGTCGAGAGCTGGCAGGCCAACGCCCACGGCCGCTATCGCCACCCGGACGACCGCGGCGACCGCCCGCTCGACCCGGCGTTCGACGGTTTCGCCCGGGTGCGCACCGACGCCGACGGCAACTTCCGGATCGCGACCGTGAAGCCGGGCGGCCATCCCGCCGCCGTCAGCAACGTGATGCGGGCACCGCATCTGCGGCTGACGGTCTTCGGGTCCGGCATCGACCGGCTGGTCACCTTCGCCTATTTCGACGACGAGCCGTCGAACCCGGCCGACCCGCTGCTGGCCAGCCTGGAGGAGCCGGATCGCACCCGCCTGGTCGCCCGGCGGTCGCCGTCCGACGACGCCGACGGATACGCCGCCTACCACCTGGACATCGTGCTGCGCGGCGAGGCCGAGACCCCGTTCTTCGAAGACTGGCAGGAGTGAGCGCGATGCCGACCCGCACACTGGCCGTGGTGACCCAGGACCGCGAGAGCGAGGGCCGCACCCCGGCCCGGGCGCTGCGGCCGATCCCGCCGGCCGCCCGCGATACCTACACCGCCCAGCCGCCGCGCCTGGAATGGCCGGGACCGTCGCTGCTCGACCTGTCGCGGATCGGCCCCGACCGCCCGGTGGCGAGCGGCGAGGTGATCGAGGTGACCGGCCGGATCCTCGACGCCGGCGGGCGCCCGGTCGGGGCGGCGGCGGTCGAGATCTGGAACTGCAACGCCGCCGGCCGCTACGCCCATGTCGACGACAACAATCCCGACGCGCCGCTCGACCCGAACTTCTACGGATTCGGCCGGCTGATGACCGATGCCGACGGTCGCTACCGGCTGCGCACGATCCGGCCCGCCGCCTATCTGGCGCGCGCCGACATCAGCTGGTGGCGGCCGCCGCACATCCACTTCTCGATCCTCGGCGGCGGGCCGCGGCTGGTCACCCAGATGTATTTCCCGGGCGACCCGCTGAACGAGAAGGACCCGATCCACATGATCGTGCCGCCGGAGCAGCGGCCGGCCGCGATCGCGGAGACGACGGGCGACGGCTTGTCCTGGGACATCGTCCTGCGCGGCCGGCACCGGACCCCGTTCGAGACCGACTGACTCCGGCACCATCCCGCCTCAGAACGACAGCGCGTTCACCCGCACGACATGCGGCAGGGCCTGGACCTCGGCCAGCAGCGCGGCCTCGACCGGCTGGTCGACCTCGACCAGGGCGATCGCCTCGCCGCCGACATCGCGGCGGCCCAGGTGGAAGGTCGCGATGTTGACCTCGTGGCGGCCGAGCGCGCTGCCGAGCGCACCGATGAATCCCGGCTTGTCGTAGTTGCGGACATACAGCATGTGGCGGCCGAAATCGGCCTCGACGGCGATGCCCTGGACTTCGACCAGCCGCGGCTTGGTGCCGCCGATCAGGGTGCCGACCAGCACCCGGGTACGGCCCTCGGAACGCGCCGACATGCGCACCAGGGTCTGGTAGTCGGGCTCGCGGTCGTGGCGGGTGACGCTGACCTCGATGCCGCGCTGACTGGCCATCGACGGGGCGTTGACCATGTTCACGCTGTCGACCTGCGGGCGCAGCAGGCCGGCCAGGGCCGCCGCCTTGATCGGCTCGGCGTTGAGCTTGGCGGCGTGACCCTCGAACTCCAGGGTCACCGCCTCCAGCGGCGCGTCGACCATCTGCCCGCAGAACGAGCCCAGCAGCTCGGCCAGCTTCATGTACGGCTTCAGGATCGGCGCTTCCTCCGCCGTCACCGACGGCACGTTGACGGCGTTGCTGACGGCGCCGGTCAGCAGGTAGTCGCTCATCTGCTCGGCGATCTGCAGCGCCACCTTCTCCTGGGCCTCGGCGGTGGCGGCGCCGAGATGCGGGGTGCAGATCACGTTCGGGTGGCCGAACAGCACGTTCTCCCGGGCCGGCTCGGTCACGAACACGTCGAAGGCGGCACCGCCGACCTGCCCGCTGTCCAGCGCCGCCCGCAGGTCGTCCTCGATCACCAGGCCGCCGCGCGCGCAGTTGATGATGCGCACGCCCTTCTTCATGGTCGTGATCGCCCTGGCGTCGATGATGCCCCGCGTGGCGTCGGTCAGGGGGGTGTGCAGGGTGATGACGTCGGCCTCGGGGAACAGCTCGTCGAGCTCGACCTTGCGGACCCCCAGCTCGGTGGCGCGCTGCTCCGACAGGAACGGGTCATAGGCCAGCACCCGCATGCGCAGGCCGCGCGCCCGGTCGGCGACGATCGAGCCGATGTTGCCGCAGCCGATCAGGCCGAGCACCTTGCCGGTCAGCTCGGTGCCCATGAACTTCGACTTCTCCCACTTGCCGGCCTGGGTCGATGCGTCGGCCTGCGGGATCTGCCGGGCCAGCGCGAACATCAGGGCGATGGCGTGCTCGGCGGTGGTGACGGCGTTGCCGAACGGCGTGTTCATGACCACGACGCCGCGCTCGGTGGCGGCCGGGATGTCGACGTTGTCGACACCGATGCCGGCCCGCCCGACCACCTTCAGGCTGGTCGCCGCCTCCAAAATCTCGGCGGTGACCTTGGTGGCGGAGCGGATGGCGAGGCCGTCGTATCGGCCGATGATCGCCTTCAGCTCGTCGGGCTTGAGGGCGGTGTCGACGTCGACCTCGACCCCACGGGCGCGGAAGATCTCGGCCGCCTGATCGCTCAGGTTGTCGGAAATAAGGACTTTTACCATGGTGCGTCCGCGCGCCGGCTTCGCCTGCCCGGCAGGCTCGGGGCGCGCGCCTTTCGCTTACGTGATTGCCGTCTCTCGTCGAGGGTGGGCGGATGCCGGCGGCTGCCTAAGCGGCGGCCGCGAACTCCGTCTTGACCTGCGCCCAGGCCCAGTCGAGCCAGGGCAGTAGCGCCTCGATATCGGCGGTCTCGACCGTGGCACCGCCCCAGATCCGCAGGCCCGGCGGGGCGTCGCGGTAGCTGGCGATGTCGTAGCCGGCACCCTCGGCCTCGACCAGCGCCGCCAGCTTCCCGGCGGCCGCGGCCCGGTCGGCCCCGGACAACGCCTGGAACGCCGGATCGACGATCGACAGGCAGATCGAGGTCGGCGACCGGATCGCCTTGTCCGCGGCCAGGAACCCGGCCCAGGACGACTCCGAGACCCACTTCTCGATGGCCGAGAGATTGGCCCGGCTGCGGCCGATCAGGCCCTGCAGGCCACCGATGGACTCGGCCCAGCCGAGCGCGTCCAGGACGTCCTCGACGCACAGCATCGACGGCGTGTTGACGGTCTCGCCCTTGAAGATGCCTTCGTTCAGCTTGCCCTTGGAGGTCATGCGGAACAGCTTCGGCAGCGGCCACGGCGGCGTGTAGCTCTCCAGCCGCTCGACGGCGCGCGGGCTCAACGCCAGCATGCCGTGGGCCGCCTCGCCGCCCAGCACCTTCTGCCAGGACCAGGTGACCACGTCGAGCTTGTCCCAGGGCAGCTCCATGGCGAACGCCGCCGAGGTGGCGTCGCAGATCGTCAGGCCTTCGCGGTCGTCCGGGATCCAGTCGCCGTTCGGGACCCGCACGCCGGAGGTCGTGCCGTTCCAGGTGAACACCACGTCGCGGGAGAAGTCGACCTTGGACAGGTCGACGATCTCGCCGTACCCGGCCTCGGTGATCCGGGCGTCCTGCAGCTTGAGCTGCTTGACCACGTCGGTCACCCAGCCGGCGCCGAAGCTCTCCCACGCCAGCATCTCGACGCCGCGGACACCGAGCAGCGACCACAGCGCCATCTCGACGGCGCCGGTGTCGGAGGCCGGCACGATGCCCAGTCGATAGTCGTCCGGCATGCCGAGGATGGCGCGCGACCGGTCGATCACGTCGGCCAGCCTGGCTTTACCGATTTTGGAACGATGAGACCGTCCAAGGACGGCGTCGGCGAGTACAGCGGGGCCCCATCCGGGTCGCTTCGCACACGGTCCGGATGAGAACAATGGCACCCGCGGCTTAAGCTGCGGCTTCATGTCTCTATCCTTCGATGTTGCCGCTCGTTGGGGAGCGGCGGCCCGCGGCGGAGATTAGGGAGCGGCGGTTGGTTGTCAACGGGGGTTGCCGGCGGGGCGACGGAACGCCCGGCAACAGGTGGACCATATCGACGGGACGCTCGCGGCGTTCGGCTACCAGAGCAACGAGCGCGTCAGGGCGTACCACGAGGCACCGCCGGCCCTCAGACCGCGACACAGCTACGAGACGACGTGATGACCTTCAAGGGCCTGAACCGGGACGATCTGAGGCTCAAGAGGCTCATTCACCTGAAAGTTCTCAAGGGCCTCAAGCGCCAGCAGGAGCGCGGGACGGTGGTCAGGGATGGGGAGACGTGGCGGGCGGCTTAGGCGTTCCGTGTTTCCCTTTGACGACGCCGAGAGGGCGGAGGAACCGCACCCGTAATATCGGAGAATCGAACCCAAGAATCATGGCTCTCGAATTCAGCCATCAACTCACCGACATCACTCTGCACTGCCTCAACTTTTTGATCGAGATCGTCCTGTCTTTGTTTCAGCTCTGCAAGATCTTCTAAATGTCGTTTTTGAATCTCTTTTTGCTTTATTGCATGACTGCCTGGCTCAGGAATCAACTTGCCGAGGCCCTTATAGGAATCGATCCATTCAGCGATGGCGTCTTGCACATTCGAGACAGCTTCCTCAGGAGTGTCGCCATCCGAGATGCAGCCCATCAAGTCGGGCGCTTGAGCCAAATAGCCGCCCCCTTCTTTGTCGGGAAGGGGGGTGATCACGATGGGATACCTCATCTCGATTTACCCTTCTTCTTCGACTTGGCCTGAGCGATATGGGCATTCGCCAGACTGACCAGATAGCGAATGTAGACCGGGCGAATCGGCCGTTTCGCTGGAATTGTTAGCACGCCCGGCAGTCGCTCGCTATGAACCTTGAAATGGCTACCGTTCGACGGTGAAGCAAGCCTCAGGCCAACTTCGGCGCACAGCTTTTCGACATCGGCAATGGTCCAGTCATCCGCCGGGTTCGCCTCCATACGCTCCAAAAGCGGCGCTTTCTTGGCCATCGGTCGATGATGGGGAAACGGGCTCGCCTGTCAGCGCTCGGCCCGGAAGTTCACGCGCTTCGCTGCCAGTACCCCCTTCCACATCCGCGACACCGGATGGACCATGCTGGCGGCGATCACGGCGTGGAACTGCCGCCGTTCGTGACCCGGCGATGATCCTCGCGCCACGCCATTTCGCCGGCATAGGCGTACAGGTACCGCCCGCCGATGTGGTGGTGCTGGCCCCACTCGGCGCGACGCAGGCGGGAGAAGTAGCTTTCCGCCTGATTGGTGCAGACGCCCTCATCCATGAAGGCGATCGAGTGGTTGATCCGGCGGGTCTCGTAACTGGCGTGCAGATCGTCCCAGGAAGCCGCTTCGTCGGCATACACCGTGGTCCCGGCGGCGACCCGCTCGCGGATCGTCGGAACTGACTGATCCTCGCTCTTGAACACGATCGGCAGGGTGCGGCCGCCGCGTTGCCGCATGACGACCACGACCCGCCGCTTGCCGGTCTGGTTCTCTTTCAGGCGACGGTCCTTGCGGTCTTCCTTGCGGTTCTCGGGACGGACGTAGCCGCCGAAGTAGGCACCATCAACCTCGACTTCGGCGGACAGGATCGCGTCGTGGTGTTCCAGCGCCATCGCCTCGCGGATCTTGTGGCTCAGCACGAACGCCGTCTTGTACTGGACGTCGAGATCGCGGCCGAGCTGCAACGCGCTGACGCCCTTGGCAGCGTTCACGAAGATCGCGATGGCCAGCAGCCAGCAGGATGTCCCGCACCGGCAGCTTGCGGCTGGCGAAGATCGTTCCCGACGTGACCGAGAACTGGTGGCCGCAGCCCTGGCACTTGAAGATCCGGCGGGTCTGGTACTCGTAGACCGCCACGCAGCCGCAGCACGGGCAGCCCGGCTCGCCGCCCGTGGAAGCCCAGCGCAGCGCCCGGAAGGTCGCCCGCGCTTCGTCATCCGACATGCGCGCCACGGCGACGACGCTGAGCGTGCGGGCCGTGGCGGAAAGAAGGAAGTGCTGAGCCATCGAACATATCCGTCGTTTGTTTGACGGATATGCAAGGTCTAATTCTCACACTTACAAGAGGTAAAAGTACATATATGTTAGGTTTATGACGCCACCCATCGAGGACGCCATGAGCGGAACAAGCGAGGAATGGGCCGACAGGTCCAAGCGGTACCTGAAAGCCGAGTTGAAGCGAGCCGGTGTCGGCTACGCCGAGCTAGCCAGGCGCCTCAACGAGAAAGGGTTGTCGGAAACCGAGGGGTCGATCACAGTCAAGATCAACCGGGGGGCGTTTCCGGCATGGTTTTTACTCGTCACATTGGAAGCCATTGGCTGCAAACAGTTGCGGTTAGAGGATGTCTGATCGCAGGTGTTGTTCTGCTAACTGCCGGTATTGGCCCCTGCGAGAGCCAAGAAGCCTCGCAGGAACGGACCGGCGCCGAACCACAGGCGCAACGGATCCTGGTAGACAGCGGTACCCCAGACGCTGAGAGCACCAGCGCCGCACGAAGCAACAACTCCAAACCCAAAGAAGCGTCGTCTCCCGCTCAGCCCGTCCACCAAGAGCGCCAGGCCGAACCATCCTGCGAAAGCTGCCAAACCGCAGCCGATCAGCGTAAGGACGCCAGAGAACAGGCGGATCTTGACGCCCAAGAAATCATGGCTATCGCCACGAAGGATATGGCGGAGGTTTCTGAGTGGCAGTTCTGGGTTAGCTTTGGTGGATTGGTCTTGCTGTTTTATACTCTGCGCCTTACTCGTCAATCCAACCGGGCGGCTATCCGTGCCGCTGAGGCGGCCGATCGGAGCGTCGCCATCGCCCAGCAGAACGCCCGTGACGAACTCCGTGCTTACGTGTCTTTTGTCCCAAGAGGACTTAAGCACAGCGGAACGAACCTCTACTTCATCGTTGACCTCGTGAATTCTGGCTCCACTCCAGCTATGAACGTGCATGTGTCCTGTGCTGGAGAGAAGATCGTCTACCCGATCCCCAGTGCAGGCAATCTGCCAGAACTCACTCAACTCCGAGGAACGCGAACCCTCGCACCCGGGGTCGAGAGTCGAATCCATTTTCGCCACAACGACGACATCTCCGACAGGCACCTTCATGAATTTCGGGAGAGCAGGAGCTCACGATTCACATTCGCCGGGCGGGTCGAATACACCGACATCTACGGTGCCAAGCGATGGACCGAAACGTGCTGGAGCCATCGATACAACGAAGGTGACTGGAAGGCGATGAAACTCGACGTCCGCGAGACAGGGCTTGAATACGCTGCCTACGGAAACGAGAGCGACAACATACACCAGGACGAGGCTGATCCGACTGTGCCGAGCGAGCGCATGCCGGGCCTGCGTAGCCGCATCGCCAATGCGTTGAAGTCCGAGTTCGGGGGCTCGCGCCCCAGCTAGGTACATTTGCTACGTAATGCCGGGAACGCCGCTACCCCTGCATCCCCACGCACCCCTCCCCCGCCGCTTCCAGCAGCCAGTCGATGAAGGCCGCGACCTGCGGTCGCTCGCGGCGCTCGGGCGGGCAGACGATGTGGTAGCCGTAGGCGGTCGGCAGTTCGAGGTCGAACGGCTTCACCAGGTAGCCGGCAGCCAGCATGTCCATCGACAGCACGGTGGTGCCGAGCGCCACCCCCTGGCGGGCGACCGCCGCCTGATAGGCGAACAGGCTCATGGTGTAGTGGGTGCCGGATTCCGGGTCGACCCGGTCGAGGACGCCGGCGACTTCCAGCCAATCGCGCCACGCCGGCCAGTCGCGGCCCAGCCGCATCGAGTCGTGGAGCAGGGTGTGGCGGGCGAGGTCGGCCGGTTCCAACAGCGGCTGCGCCCCCTCCAGCAAGTGCGGCGAGCAGACCGGGAAGTAATGCTCGCTGAACAGCCGGCACTCGAACAGCCCGGGATAGCCGCCGGTACCGTAGCGCACCGCCAGGTCGACGCCGTCGCGGTGGAAGTCGGTCTGCTGCGGGTTGGTGTCGACCTGCACGGTCACCTCCGGGTGCCGGCTCTGGAACGCTTCCAGCCGCGGGATCAGCCAGGCCGAGATGAAGCTCGGCACCGCCGACACCCGCAGCACCGGCGCCCGGGCCGGCGACCGCAGGTTGCGGTTGGCATCGGCCAGCGCGTCGAAGGCCCGGCGCAGGTGACCGAGCGCGCCGATCGCCACCTCGGTCGGCGCCAGCCCGCTACCCTGGCGGCGCAGCAGCGGCCGACCGAGCTCGTCCTCCAGCGCCTTGACCTGATGGCGCACCGCGCTCGGCGTCACGTGCAACTCCTCGGCGGCACGGGTCAGGCTGCCGAGCCGGGCGGCCGCCTCGAAGGCCCTGAGCGCGTTCAGCGACGGCAGTCTCATGGCCGGTTCCTCCGTGAAGAAAATCTCAACCCGATGTGCAGGAGAACTCGATGGCGCATGGCTCCGAATAGCACGAAATAGGGAGTGTGGAAGACGTGGGAGGCGCCGGCGGAACCGGCGTTTCTCTCATTCCGATATGCAGATTTTCTCAATGGAGACCGCCATGCTCGTCGACACCATGCCCATCCGCCTGGCGTTCTGGCTCGACCGCCCGGTGCGGCTGGACGCCCTGCCGGCGATGCCGGACCCCGAGCCGGCCGCCGGCCCAGCCGCGACCCACGCTCCGCTGCGCCCGGCCGTCGACCTGGAGACCCGCCTGATGCTGCGCGACCGGGGCTGGCGGCCCTGACGCGCCTGCCGCGGTCATCGGCCGGACGGGCCCGACGGGCGGGCGTTGCCGGTGATCCGGCGCCTCAGGACCGGCGGTCGGGGTCGGGTTCCGGAGGCTTCCCGGCCCAGGCCCGCAGGTCATGGGCCACCCGGGTCATCACCGGTTCCCAGTCGTCGTCGCTGTCCTGGCGATAGATGGTCGTTTCCGGATACCACAGCGAGGCCGTCCGGCTGTGGCCCCAGCGCCAGTCTGGCCTGGTCGGCAGCAAGGTCCAGCAGGGTTTCGCCAGCGCGCCGGCGAAATGCACGGTGTTGTTGGCCGGACAGACCACCAGGTCGACGGCCGAAACCAGGGCCGCCAGGCCGTCGAGATCGCCGAGCGGCTCGACCCCGTGGCTGTTGTCGACGCCGATGCCGGCCTCGGTCGCGAACGCCGACAGGTCCTCCGCTTCCGCCCCGTACTGCAGCGACACCACGGCGATGCCCGGGACCGACGCCAGTTCGTGCCACAACGCCGGCGCAATCGTCCGGCGCCCGCCGGTCTTCGGCGACATCGACCGCCAGGTGATCCCGACCAGCCGTTTCCCGGGGTGCCGGGCCTGCAGGCCCGACCGCAGGGCGGCGGCGCGGTCGGTATCGGGCACCACCCAGGGTTCCGGGGCCGCGTCGCCGCCGCAGAACAGGTTCAGGCGATGCGGGAGATCGCCGAGGGCCAGGTGCAGTTCGGCGCCGTGATGGTCTTCGACCGCGCCGCCGGGAGCCGACACGTCCGGCAGGGCGGCATCGGGGAAGCTGCGCCCCACCAGCGGGCGTAGCCGCTCCTCGGTAAGGATGGTCAGCCGGGCGCCGAGCCGACGCAGGTACGGGACGAGCGTGAGGAACTGCACCTCGTCGCCGATCCCCTGTTCGCCCCACAGCAGGAGATGGCGCCCGGCGACGTCCTCGTCGGTCCATTCCGGAATGTCGAAGAACCGCCGGATCGAGGCGTTCTCGGGGATCTCCAGACGATGGGTATGCTCCTGCCAGCCCTCGCGAAACCGTTCCATCGCCAGCAGGGCGAAAGCCGTGTTGAGGCGGGCCAGTCCATGGCGCTCGTTCACGTGGGTGGCGTAGGTGCCGTAGATCGCCGCCTTTTCCGAATCGCCGACGCGGCCGAATTCGATGCCGATGTTGTACCAGGCGTCCGGATCGTCGGGATTGAGCGTCGCGCTGCGACGGAGCCAGTTCAGGACCTGGGCGCGTTCGGGGTCCTTGGTCGCCAGCACCGCCAGCCGGTTGTAGGGCTGCGGCGACGCCGGGTTCAGCACCATGGCGCGCCGCGCCCAGCGGCCGTCATCGAGCAGGCCCGAGAGTTCGCAATACGCGGACAGGTCTGCCGGCCCGATCAGCAACCCGCGCTTGTAAGCCAGGACCGCATCCGGCTCCCGATCGAGCTTCAGCAGGGCACGGGCGCGGTTCGACCGGGCCGACGGATGCCGGGGATCGCCGCGGCTGGCGGCGGCGAAGCACGCCTCCGCACCCGCCCAGTCCGCCCGGTTGAAGGCAAGCAGCCCGAGGTTGTTGAGGACATTGCCGCTGCCGGGCAGGAGGCAGAGCGTGCGGCGGTACAGCCGCTCGGCCCCGTTCGGCCATTTGAGATCGCGGAGCGCATTGCCGAGGTTGAAGAGCGCGACAGGGGCCGCCGGGTTGGCGGCGAGCAATCTCCGAAACCGCAGGGCCGCCTCGTAGGTCCGGCCGGCGCGCACCAGGTCGTTGCCGGATTCGAGGGCCGCGGTCTCGTCGAGCGGCGACACCACCAGGGCCCGGCGGAACAGGCCGGTTCTGGCCGAGGCCGTCGACATCAGGGCGAGAGCGACGACGTCGTCGGCGCGACCGGGTGCGAGCACCATGGACCGGCGGTGGCAGTTCGTCGCGACCGCCGGCCGGCGCTGGTGCCGGGCGACGGTGCCGAGCTTGCTCCATGCCGCGGCATTGTGCGGGCTGGTTCGAACGGCGCGCCCGACCAGCTCGGCCGCCTCGACGACCCGGCCCTCCTCGAAGCGCACCATGCCCAGAAGCGCGAGGGCGTCGGCGTAGCAGGGGTCGCCAGCCGGCACCCGGCGGTACAGGCGCGCCGCGTGAGCGCGGAATCCGGCGCGTTGCCGGCGCCTTCCCTCCTCCAGCAGACGCAGCGATTCCTGGCTCATGGGCGATGCTCGGGCGCGGTGTCGCAGAGGTCAACCGCGATCAGCGCGATAACGTCCTTGGCGAGGACGATAGCAATTTGCAACAAATACGATTTAATTACCATTTTTTATCACCGCCCGATTGGAGTCAATGTTTAATCGTTTCTTAAAAATTAATATTCTGTTTACCAAGAACTCGCCATCGTCATCCAGAACTTCTCGCCGGCAACGCAAGCGATAAAAGCTCCGATTGTGTCTCAATACGCAAATTACATTAACCTTTGATCAATAGATTCCTTATATACCTCTCATCACTCTAGAGCGACCCGGTCGAATATTCACCTACGGGACGGAACACCAGCACTACGGTTCCCGCCCCGATCGACCGCGATCGTTGGAACACAGATGTCAAATTCGCTGCACCGGGCCTGAACACCGGCCCGTCGAAAGGAAGTGTCATGCTGAATGCGTGCCAGAATGGGCGGCCGATGATCGCCGCGAGTGATGTCCGGAACATCCTGTTCGTCGATTCGGCCGTCGACAGCGCGTCCAGGCTGCTCGCCGGCCTGCATCCTGGTTTCGAAGCGGTTCAGCTTCCGGAATCCGGCGACCCGGTCGCGGCGATCGCCCTGCACCTGGCGGGGCGCCGGGACATCGCCGCCCTCCACATCCTGTCGCACGGCGCCCCCGGCGCACTGAGCCTTTCCGGACAGCGGATCGACGCCGCCGCCCTGGCGGCGCGCCCGGCACTGACCGCGGCGATCCGCGACGCGCTCTCCGGCGATGCCGAGATCGTGCTGTACGGTTGTTCGGTCGCGCAGGGGCAGCATGGCGAGGCCTTCGTCGACGCGTTGTCGGCCCTGCTCGACCGGCCGGTGGCGGCATCGGCGCATCCGGTCGGTGCGACGCGGCTCGGCGGCGGCTGGGACATCCCCGCGCGGACCCCGCTTGCCTTCGACGCCGCGGCGCGGGCCGCCTATCCGGCGACGCTGGCGAAGATGACGTTCGGCATCGTCACGACGATCAACACCACCACGACCCTGACAGCGTCGGAGTCCGGCGTGACGGTCGACGTCGTGCGCAGCGACGGCGCGCCCATGGCCGGCGTCAGTTCGGGCTTCCTCGATGCCGGCGTGATCCCCAACACCACGACCTACACGCTGACATTCGGCAGCGCGATCAACATCACCCAGTTCCAGATCGGCGAGTTCAAGAACAACACCGCCAGCGGCAACTACGTCTTCACCCCGAGCACCGGCACGACGCTCACGCTCGCCGACGACAGCGGCACGATCGCCGGCTCGATCGCCACCCTCACCCCCACCGGCTGGGACGGCGTCACGTCCTTCACGGTGTCCTATAGCGGGGCGGTGGATTGGCAGGTCGGCCTCGACAACATCGAGTTCACATCGGCCGTCACGACCGCCGCCAGCACCAGCGCCGGTGGCTTCGACACCACCGACGGCACCAACCTCACGCCGGCCCTCACCTTCGTCGGCAACGACGAGACCCTGACGATCGCCGACGCCAGCCACATCACCGCCACCTCGGTGGCGAATGGTGGCGCCGGTACCGACACCATCGTGCTGGCCACCGGCAGCGACCTGTCGACCGCCGGGTTCACGCTGACCGGCTTCGAGACCGTGACCCTGGCGGCGAACGCCAGCGTCACCATGACCGAGGCGCAGCACGACGCCTTCGCGACCATCAACGGCAACACCGGCACCGAGCAGATCACCCTGGCCACCGCGGACGGCAACGGCCTGGTCACCGGCGACGCCGACATCGAGACCTATGTGCTCGGCACCGGCGGCTTCACCTTCACCCTCGGCGCCGCCGCCCAGAACGTCACCGGCAGCAGCGGCGTCGACACCGTCGACGTCGGCACCCTGACCGCGACCGGGACGCTGAACGGCGCCGGCGGCACCGACACCCTGTCGCTCGGCAACGGCGCCAGCATCGCCGGCGCCACGGTCTCGAACTTCGAGAACCTGACCCTGGCCAGCGGCAGCACGACCACCCTCGCGGCCAGCCAGCTGTCGCAGTTCAGCGGCACGATCACCGCGGCCGGGACCGAGACGGTCAACGTCACCGGCGACGGCGCGTTCACAACGCTCGCCAACGTCGAGACCTACTCGGTCGGCGACGATACCACCAACGCCCGTACCATCACGGTCGGCCAGGCCGGCACCAATGTGACCGCGACCACGGCCAACGACGCCAACACCTTCAACCTCGGCACGCTGACCTACACCGGCACCGTCACCGGCGAGGGCACCACCGACGACATCCTGTCGCTCGGCACCGGTGCCAACATCGCCGGCGGCACCATCACCGCGGTCGAGGCCCTGACCCTGGCCAGCGGCGCGTCGGTCACGATGACCACCGCCCAGTTGGAGGCCTTTACCGGAACCGTCACCGCCGCCGGCGCCGAGACGGTCACCCTGACCACGACCGGAACGGTCACGAATGCCGGCCTGTCGGCGATCGAGACCGTCGCGACGGCCGCCGATACGGCGGCCCAGACCATCACGATGTCGGCCGCCCTGGCCGCCGGCAAGACGCTGACCGCCGGTGACGCCAGCCTCGACCACTTCGTCATCACCGGCTCCGCCGGCGCCCAGACCATCAAGGGCAGCGGCGGCGCCGACACGATCGACGGCGGCAGCGGCAGCGACGTGCTTTCCGGTGGTGCCGGCAACGACGTCATCAGCGGCGGCAGCGGCGACGACACGATTTCCGGCGGTGCCGGCCACGACGTCATCAGCGGCGGCGACGGCTTCGACGTGCTGATCGGCGGTGCCGGCAACGACACGTTCACCAGTTCGTCGGGCAACTTCAACGGCGATACGATTTCCGACTTCGCCATCGGCGACTCGATCGTCGTGACCGGGTCGGACCTCTCCTCGCTGAACGGGACGGCCGCGAGCGGAACCATCGCCATCAGCGGCAGTGTCGCGACCACCCTCACCGGCGTCTCCTCGGCCAGCGGTACCTTCAGCGCCGTCTTCGCCGGCGGCAACACCACCATCACCCTGGTTGCGCCGGTCGTGGTGGACAGCGGCGGCGGCAGCAGCAGCGGAAGCAGTGGAAGCAGCGGAAGCAGCAGCGGCGGCTCGACGATCATCGTGACTCCCACCACGTCCGCGCTATCCACGAACACCAGTTCGCAGACCATCACAAACACTGGCAGTACGTCCGGCAGCGCCGCGATCGTCGAGAACTCCGGCAACAACAACAATGTCGTGACCGCCACCCTGCCGGGGTCGGTCAGCATATCCTCCGAAGGGCCGGCGGCCGCGCAATCCGGTCAGGGCGCCGTCGACACCCTGGTCGGCGCGGTGATCGGGCGCAGCTCGACGGCACAAACCAGCCTGGTCTCCGGCGCGCAGACCTTCCTCAAGAAGCTGGCATCGACCTCGACCCTGGATGTCCGGACCCTGGTTCCGACGACCACGTCGACGACCCTGGGCGACCCGATCATCATCACCGGCACCGCGTCGTCCGGCCAATCCGAAGCGTTCGTCATCGACGTGCGGTCGCTGCCGAGCGGCTCCACCCTGCAACTCGACAACATCGAATTCGCCTCGGTCATAGGTTCGGCAACGGTCAACGGCGGTTCCGGCGACAACTACGTGACCGGTGACGACAACTCGCAGTTCATCTCGCTCGGGGTCGGCGACGACACGCTGTACGGCGGCGCTGGGGCCGACACCATCGGCTCCGGCAGCGGAATCGACGACCTGTACGGCGAGGAAGGCGACGACCTGGTCTTTGGCGGCACCGACGCGGACAACGTCTACGGCGGCGACGACCAGGACGTGGTCTATGGGAACCAGGCCGCCGACGTGATCTACGGCAACGCGGGCGTCGATACCCTGTATGGCGGCCAGGACAACGACGTGCTGTACGGCGGCCAGCACCAGGACGTGCTGTACGGCAACTTCGGCGACGACACGATGTACGGCAACCTGGGGGCCGACACCATGTTCGGCGGCCTCGGCGACGACGTGCTGTATGGCGGCCAGAACGAGGGCAGCTACCTGAGCCCCGATGCCGTCGAGATCCTGTATGGCGGCCTGGGCAACGACACTCTCTACGGCGGCATCGGCAACGACATGCTCTATGGCGAGGCCGGGAACGACCTGATCATCGGTGGCGACGGCGAAGACGTGATCGTCGTGCAGGCCGGCGGCGGAGCCGATACGGTGTCCGACTTCGCCGGCGGGTCGGGCGACCGGATACAGATCGAAGCCAACGTCAACGACACCTCGATCGACACGTTCGCCGAATTGCAGGCCGCTTCCGCCAACAACGCCGACGGTAACGTGGTGATTTCCCTGGGTGGCGACAACACGCTCACATTGAACGGCGTGACCGCCGCCGACCTGCAGTCGGACTGGTTCTTCTTCACCTAGCGCGCGATCCGCTCAGGCCGGACCGGCCTGAGCGGTGAACCGCCCTTCAGGTGGCGCCGCTACCGGATGCGGAAGGGCGCAGGCGAAGCGATCGGCCGCGACGTCCGTCGCGGCGGAAAGCCCCCTGCGGAACCGCCCCGCGTCTACGGCTTCAGCACCACCTTGCCGCCGCGGGCCTCGCGCTTGGCGTGGGCCAGCGCCTGCCCGATCTCCGTCAGTGGGTAGGCCGCCTCGACCGGGATGTCGATGACCCCGTCGACCACATAGCCGGCGAGGTCGCGGTACATATCCGCGATCCGCTCGTAGCCGAGCTTCGGCATGACCTTGGCCAACCAGAACCCGACCAGCCGGATGTCCTTGAACACCACCTGGTCGGCGCGGAGCTGGCAGGGCTTTCCGGACAGCAGGCCGTAGTTGACGATGGTCGCACCCTCGGCCAGGGCGTCGCCGAGGGTCTCGACGATCGGCCCGGCTACGGCGTCGATGCCGAGCCGGATGTCGGCGCCGCCGGTCGCCTCGCGGATGCGCGCCACCAGGTCCGGCCCGTCGACCAGCACCACGTCACCGCCGGCGGCGCGGACCGCCTCCACGGCGCTGTCCCGACGCACGATGCTGACGGACCGGAGGCCCCGGGCCCTGGCGATCGACGCGAGGTTGAGGCCGACCGCCGAGTTGCCGGCGTCCTGCAGCACCCAGTCGCCCGGCTGCAGCGTGACGTACTCGGTCAGCATCAGCAGGGCCGAGGCCGGGTTGGCCTTCAGCATGCCGGCCTGCAGCATGTCGATGCCGGCCGGCAGCTTGACGACCTCCTGCGGCTTCAGAAGCTGCTCCGAGCACCAGTTGTTGCGGGCCAGCGACAGCACCTTGTCCCCGACGGCAAGGCCCTCGACGCCGGTGCCGACGGCGCTGACCGTCCCGGCCCCTTCGATGCCGAGCCGGCATGGGGTCTGGGGAACCACGGCGTAGTTGCCCTCGATCATCAGGATGTCGGCCGGGTTGATGCCCGCCGCCTCGATGCGCACGACGACCTCGCCGGCTCCGGGCGGCGGCAGCGCCGGCCCGTCGACGCAACGGACGACGGTCTCCGCCGGTCCGATCTTCGTCAGTTCAGCATGGTTCATCGACAGTCCTCTTCACCAGTTCGCCGGTTCACGAGAACCCGGCCTGCCCTCGGTCGCTGCAACCCAGATTGCCCGAGCGGCAATGCGAATGCTACGAGTCGACCGGTCAATTCCAGGCGGGCGAGGCATTCCATGGCGATCACCTTCTACGACCTGTGCGGCCGCGACGCGAAGCGGTTCAGCCCCTATGGCTGGCGGACCCGCATGGCGCTGGCGCACAAGGGTCTCGACTACGGGCTGGAACCGGTGAAGTTCACCGAGAAGCACAAGCTGGAGTTCTCCGGCCAGAATCTTGTGCCGGTGATCCGCGACGGCGACCGCGTCGTGAACGACAGCTGGGCGATCGCCGAGTATCTGGAGGACAGCTATCCCGACCGGCCGTCGCTGTTCGGCGACGCCGCCGGCCGCGGCATGGCCAAGGCGATCAACGGCTTCGTCAACACCACCGTCCAGCCGCTGGTCGGCCCGCTGATCATCGCCGACATCCTCGATTGCGTGGACCCGGCCGATCGCGACTACTTCGCGGACTCGCGCCGGCAGCGCTTCGGCCGACCGCTCGACGAGGTCCAGGCCGACCGCGACCAGAAGGTCGAGGGTTTCCGAAAGGCGCTGGAGCCGTACCGCGTCGTGGTCGCGGGCCAGCCCTTCGTCGGCGGCAGCGCGCCGACCTATGCCGACTACGTGCTGTTCGGCCCCCTGCAATGGGCGCGCTGCACCAGCGCCTACGGGCTGGTGACCGCCGACGATCCGATCCATGCTTGGTTCGAGCGTCTGCTCGACCTGCACGGCGGCGTCGGCCGCAGCGAGCCGGCCGCCGCCTGAACCTTCGCACCCGACCCAACACCGACGGGAGTTATCACCGATGACCGTGACCATGCCGCCGCCGCGGCTGCCGACCCTCGACCCGGCCAAGCTGACGCCCGAGCAGAAGGCGATCCACGACGCCATCGCCAGCGGCCCGCGCGGCAAGGTCCAGGGCCCGCTCGCGGTCTGGCTGAACAGCCCGGGCCTGGCCGACAACGCCCAGCGCCTGGGGGCGTTCTGCCGGTTCGGCACCAGCCTGGAGCCACGGCTGTCGGAGCTCGCGATCCTGGTCACCGGCCGGGTCTGGAGCGCGCAGTTCGAATGGGCGGTGCACAAGCCGATCGCCCTGAAGGCCGGCCTGTCCGAGGCGGTGGTCGAGGCGATCCGGACTCGCCGAACCCCGCCGTTCGAGAAGACCGACGAGCGCATCGTGCACGACTTCGCCCAGGCGCTGCACACCGACCGCAAGGTGCCGCAGGAACAGTATGACGAGGCGGTGGCGATGCTGGGCACGACCGCCGTCGTCGATCTGGTCGGGATCCTCGGCTACTACACGCTGATCTCGATGACCATCAACGCCTTCAACGTGCCGCTGGACGGCGGTTTCGTCGCCGAGCTCGAGTAGCCGGCCACGGTCGCGGGCGGCGTCACAAAACTGTCACGACAGCGTAATCCTATCGTCGCAGGCTTCGAGAATGATCGAAGCATGGACACAACCGCCGCCCTCGCCGTCTTCGCCGCCCTGTCGCAGGCCACCCGCCTGGAGGTGTTCCGCCTGCTGGTGGATGCCGGGCCCCAGGGAATCGCCGCGGGTGCCGTCGCCGCGCATCTGGGCGTGGTGGCCTCGACCCTGTCGCACCACCTCGGCGTGCTCGAGCGCGCCGGCCTGGCTTGCACCCGTCGGGACGGGCGGTTCGTCTACTACGCCGCCGCCGCCAAGGGGACGCGGCAGCTGCTGGCGTTCGTTACCTCGACCTGCGGCACAATCGCGGCGCCGGTTGCGGTGCCGCCGGTCGGCCTCGAGCAGGCGCGATAGCCCGCGCGTATCGCCGCACGCGATGCATATCGACGCAGGACGGGTTGGTTTGGAGTGTCGGACGTCAAACCCAGACACCATCATCGACGGCGTTAACTTGGTGTTCAGAGTCGGCGCGCTATATTGAACAGGATGACGAAAGTCGTTGAACCCGAGACCCCTGCTCGCCCCGCGCGCCGGCTCTGCGGACCGGCGCGCGGGGCACTTCTTTTGCTCGGCTTCGTCTGCACCGCGGTCGGCATCGCCGGAATCATCCTGCCCGGCCTGCCCGGTACGGTGTTCCTGCTGATCGCCGCCTGGGCGTTCTCGCGCTCGTCGGAGCGCTTCCACCTCTGGCTCTACGAACATCCCCGCTTCGGCCGTACCGTCCGCGACTGGCACGCCCACCGGGTGATTCCGCCGCGCGCCAAGGCCGCGGCGCTGTCGATGATGGCGGTCACCGCCGTCGGCCTGGTGCTGCTGTCCGGCGGCGACTGGCGGATGCCGGCGATCTCCGTCGGCATCATGGCCGTGGTCGCGCTGTGGATCGTCACCCGCCCGAGCCGGGTCGCCGACACCGCCTGATTTTCCGCCGATTTCTCCGGCTGGCGACGACATGCCGTATCGGCTAGGGTCCGGCCGAATTCCGGAGGAGTCGATGTTCGCCAAGACCGCCGCATTTCCGCTGTTCGCCACCCCGGTCTGGGGCTTCGACCTGCCGGCCGACCAGGCGGGGCCGATCAATGCCCGACTCCTCGACCTGCTGGAGCGCTGGTTCACCCCGCGGCCGGCACTGCGGCCCGGCGAGACCTGGCAGACCACCCACGACCTGCACGAGCGCGAGGAATTCGCCGCGTTGCTGCCGTTCGTTCAGGGCGCCGTCGAGAGCGTCCTGGAGACACTGGCGCTGCGCGAACGCAACTGGCTGATCACCGGTTGCTGGGCGAACGTCAATCCGGCTGGCGGATTCCACGCGCCGCACACCCATCCCAACAACTTGATCTCCGGCGTCTACTACCTGCAGACCCCGCCGGACGCCGATGCCATCGTGTTCCACGATCCGCGTCCGCAGACCCAGCTTCTGCAGCCCGCCGCCACCCGTCCCGTTCCCGAGACCCAGGTCGAGATCCAGGTCGAGGCCAACCCGGGCCGGATGCTGCTGTTTCCGTCCTGGCTGCGGCACAGCGTCCGGCCGAACTACGGCAACCAGGAACGCGTCAGCATCAGCTTCAATGTCATGCTCGACGACTATGCCGCCAAGAACTCGGCGCCGATGTGGAAGGGCTTTCGCGAGGATGGGGTCCGGGCATGACGGACGCGACCTGAAGATGGGAACCGCCTGATGACACGCCCCCCAAGGCGCCGCCGGTCCGGCGGCCCGACGCCGATGCGCAAGGGCCACATTCCGGCCAACGCCGATCCGATCGACATGACGATCGAACTGGTCGGCGGGCGCGGCGACGGCGTCGGCCACGCCGACGTGAAGCTCGGCTGGGAGACCAGGCAGCGCTCGGTGTTCGTGCCTTTCACGTTGCCGGGCGAACGCGTCCGCGCGCGCCTCGAAGCCGATCGCGGCGAAGGGGTTTCCGCGAGCCCGATGGAACTGCTCGAAACCTCGCCCGACCGGGTCGAGCCGCCCTGCCCGCATTTCATGACCTGCGGCGGCTGCGCCCTGCAACACTGGGCCACCGACCCCTACCTCGCCTGGAAGGCCGATCAGGTCCGCGGCCACCTGCGCCGGGTCGGCCTGGAAGAGGTCGAGGTCGCCGAACCGGTCCGTGCCCAGCCCGGCACCCGGCGGCGCGCCGACCTCTCGGTTCGCCGTCTCAAGGCCGGCACCGTGCTCGGCTTTCACGAGCGCCAGGGCAACCGGATCGTCGACATCGTCGAGTGCCCGGTGCTGGAACCCGCCCTGCAGGCGGTCCTGCAGGCGTTCCGTGCCGCGCTCGGCGGCCGGCTGGCGGAAGGCGGGTCCGCCGACCTGCTGCTGGCGCTGCTCGACACCGGCGTCGACGCCCTCCTGGTGCTGCCGGACAGCCCCGATCTGGCGGCCCGCGAGGCCTGGGCGGCGCTGGCCGAGAGCCTCGACCTGGCACGGTTGTCGGTGCGGCGGACCGGTGAAGGGCATGACCGGACCGAACCCCTGGCCGCCCGCCGTCCGGCGACGATCCGGTTCGGCGGCATCGACGTGACGCCGCCGGCCGGCGGCTTCCTGCAGGCCACGCGCTCCGGCGAAGCCGCCATCCGCGACGCCGTGCTGGCGGCGGCCGAGGGTGCCGGACGCCGGCTCGACCTGTTCTCCGGCATCGGCACCCTGGCGTTGCCGCTGGTTGCCGGCGGTCCGGTGATCGCCGCCGACGGCGACGCCCGTGCGGTCGCCGCCCTGCGCGCCGCGGCCGACGCCGCCGGCATCGGCGACCGGCTGGCGACCGATTTCCGCGACCTGTTCGCGCGTCCCTACGAAGGCGCCGAGCTGGTCGGTGTCGACCTGGTGGTGTTCGACCCGCCGCGGGCCGGCGCCAAGGCCCAGGCCGAGGCCCTGGCGGCGTCCGCGGTCCCGACCGTCGTGGCGGTTTCCTGCAATCCGGCGACTTTCGCCCGCGACGCCCGGACCCTGATCGACGGTGGCTATCGCCTTGATCGGGTCCTGCCGATTGATCAATTCCTCTGGTCGCCCCACATCGAACTGGTCGCCACGTTCAGGCGTTAGCCTTCGACAGACCAGGAGACCGCGATGGCCGCAACCCGGACCGAGACCGACACCCTCGGCGCGGTGGAAGTCCCGTCGATCCGCTACTGGGGCGCACAGACCCAGCGGTCGCTCGATAACTTCCCGATCGGCGGCGAGCGCATGCCGACGGCGCTGATCCGGGCCTTCGCCCTGCAGAAGCAGGCCGCGGCGCGGGCCAACCTCCGGCTCGGCGAGTTGGAGCCGGCGATCGCCGCCGCCATCGATGCCGCCGCCACGGCCATCGCCGCGGGCGAGCTCGACGACGAGTTCCCGCTGGTGGTCTGGCAGACCGGCTCCGGCACCCAGACCAACATGAACCTCAACGAGGTGATCTCCAATCGCGCCAACGAGACGCTGGGGAGCGGGCGCGGCACCAAGTCGCCGGTGCATCCGAACGACCACGTCAACCGCAGCCAGTCCTCCAACGACAGCTTTCCGACCGCCATGCACGTGGCAGCGGTCCGCGAGATCCATGCCCGGCTGCTGCCCGGTCTCGGCCGACTGCACGCCGCGCTAACCACGAAGGCCGAGGCGTTCGCCGACATCGTGAAGATCGGCCGGACGCATTTGCAGGACGCCACCCCGCTGACCCTCGGCGACGCCGTCGGGGCCTGGGCCCATCAGGTCGCGATGGGCATCCGACGGGTCGAAGCCACGCTGCCGCGGCTGTACCAGGTCGCGCAGGGCGGCACGGCCGTCGGCACCGGCGTCAACGCCCCCACCGGCTTCGCGACGGCATTCGCGGAGGAACTCGCGGCACTCACCGGGCTGCCGTTCGTCAGCGCGCCCAACAAGTTCGAGGCCTTGGCCGCCCACGACGCGGTAGTCGAGGCATCCGGCGCGCTGAACACCGTCGCCGTGTCGCTGATGAAGGTCGCCAACGACATCCGCCTGCTCGGATCCGGCCCGCGCTGCGGGCTGGGCGAACTGATGCTGCCGGCCAACGAGCCCGGCTCCTCGATCATGCCCGGCAAGGTCAACCCGACCCAGGCCGAAGCGTTGACCCAGGTCTGCGCCCGGGTGATGGGAAACCACACCACGATCACCGTCGCCGGTGCCAGCGGTCACTTGGAACTGAACGTCTTCAAGCCGGTCATGATCGACGCGCTGCTGCAGTCGGTCCGCCTGCTGGGCGACGCCGCCGCCAGCTTCGCCGAACGTTGTGTCGAGGGCATGGAGGCCGACCGCGACCGTATAGCCGACCTGCTTGGCCGCAGCCTGATGCTGGTGACCGCCCTGGCACCGCACATCGGCTATGACGCGGCGGCGAAAATTGCCAAGACCGCCCATGCCGAAGGCACCACGTTGCGCGAAGCGGCGCTGCGGCTCGACCTGGTCGGCGCCGACGACTTCGACCGCTGGGTGCGGCCGGAAGCGATGCTGGGCCCGGACCGATGATGGGGTCGGACCGATGACGGACCCCGCCGCTCCCCGCAAGCGGTCGGTGACGCTGGCCGGTCACGCCACCAGCGTCTCCATGGAAGACGCCTTCTGGCGCCGGCTCGGCCAGTTCGCGGCCGACCGCGGCCTGTCGGTCAACGCCCTGGTCGCCGAAATCGATCGCGAACGCACCACCAACCTGTCGAGTGCGGTCCGAGTCTGGGTGCTGGAGGAGTGCGCCCGGCGGGCGAACCTCGACCCCATCGGCGGCGCTACCTGAGCAGCCCCTTCAACAGGCCCCTCACCGCGTCCTCCGGCTTGATCGGCTGCGGCTCCGCAGGCTGCTGGGTTGGCGCCTGCTGGGTTGGCGCCTGCTGGGTCGGCGCCTGCTGGGTCGGCGCCTGCTCGGCCGGCGCGGCACCGGCGTCCGGAGCGGTGGTCGACGGGGCGGGTGCCGGCGCCGGGGTGCCGCCGCGGATACCGTTCAACAGGTCCTGCACCTTGCCGTTCTTGTCGAACTGACGCAGCACGCCGCGCTCCACCAGGCGCTGGATCACATGGGCCTGCATCTCCTCGATCTCGAAGATCCGCCGCGGGTTGTCGAGCGGCCCGACCAGCCGCACCCCGACCGGCGGCGAGCCCGGATGCTCGGACAGCCGGAACGACGTCTTCACGTCCATCTGCTGCGGCGGCAGGTCGACCACGGCGGTGGCGGTACCGGCCGCGGCTTCCGCCTGCAGCTTGATGTCGTTCGAGCGCAGCACGCCCTTGGCCACGGTGTAGGTGCCGGTCAGCGACGAGAATCTGGTCTCGCCGCCCGACAGCGACTTCTGCGCGAGCTGCACGAAGTCCGGCGCCCGGTCGAGTGCCTTGAGCTGACCGGAGAACGCCTTCAGGTCGAAGCCCTTCACCACCCCGTCGCGGACGCTGAACGAGCCGGTGCCGGCCAGCGCCGAAACCAGTTCGAACTCCGATGTCCCCTGGGTTTTCAGGTCGGTGTCGTAGGTCAGGATGCCGCTCACCATGTCGGTGTTGGCGGCGGACTGGGCGGCCTTGCGGACATCGGCATCGCGCACCTTGACCACGATCGACGCGGCCGGGGCTGGACGGTCGGCCACCCGGCCGGACATGTCGAAGGTGCCCCCGAACATCCCCCCGGCCAGCTTCGAGAGATCGAGCACACCGTCCTTCAAGGTCGCCGCGAGCTGCGCGTTGTCGACGACGTAGGACCCGTACACGATCGAGGCGATGGAGGCCTTGAGGTCGGCGTCCGCCATCGACAGACCCGAGATATCGATCCGCTCGCGCGACCACTCGCGCGACGGGGCCGCCGGGCCGGCCGGGACCGGTACCGCCGGAACCGCACTGGCGGGCTTCGGCGCCGACGGCGGCAGCCACGGGTCGATGGCCACGGTGTTGGCGGCCAGTGCCAGGGTCACCTTCGGCCTGGCCCCGCGCGAGTCGATGCCGCCGTCGCCGGTCGCCTTGATGGCGCCAAGGCCGATCTCGGTCTCGAACAGCTGCAGATTGTCGACCGGTCCCTTGAACCGGGTCCGCACTTTCAGGCCGCCCAGATCCTTGCCGGCCGGCCGATACTTCGGCGCGAAGGTCCGGATCAGCTTGACCGCGTCCGCGTGCACCACCTCGACCGCCATGTCGACATCGGGGGACTTGGCGAAGGGCGCGGCGTTGCCGACCAGGGCGAAGGCGCCGCCGGCGACGGCGATATCGATCCGGTTGGCGTAGCGGCCGTCGTCGCGGCTGCGGATCGTGCCCGTGCCTTCCAGCGCCCCGAGCGCCCCGACACCGTCGAGCGCGCCGGGTGCCAGCACCGCCGCCAGCTTGTTGGTGTCCGGGTGCGAGAGCACGAGGGCAAGGTCGAGACCCGGCGGCGAAGCCAGCGGCTTGGCCGTGCCCTTGACGCCGAAGCTGCCGCCGGCGGCGGTCAGCTTCACGTCGACCTTCACGTCCTGCATGTCGCCGGCCGCCGTGCCCTTCAGCGACACCTGGCCGAGTTGCTTCGCCGAGATCGGCGATTCGGTCGAGAGCAGCTTGGCGAACCTTTCGACATTGATCACCGTCACGTCGAACTTCAGGTCGACCGAAGGCTTGCCCGAGGCGTTCCGCAGGACACCGGCGACGGTGGCCTTGGCGCCGCCCAGATCGGCGACACCGACGTCGCGCAGGGTCAAGACCCCGTTCTGCAGCAACGCATCGATCCGGGCATCGCGCACCGGGAACCCGAGCGCGGTAGCCTCGCCGACCTTGATGTTCACGTTGGCATCGACCGCATTCAGGGCCGCCAGCGGATTGTCGGTCGCCGCGCCGGTCGCCGCCCCGGCCTGGGAACCGCCCTGCGCCGGTTGCCCACCGCCGGCGGCCGGCAGATAGGCGTCGACGTCGAGGCGGTCGATTTCCAGGCTCAACCCGAACGCCGGGCGGTCGCGGACCACCAGGGTCAGCCCGCCCTTGGCCTTGGTCGTATCGAGTTCCATCGTCCAGTCGGTGATCTCGACCTTGCGCGGCGTCGCGTCGACCGCCGCGCGGATCGACGCCTTGCGCAGCCGGTCCGTGGCCACCCCGGTTGTGTCGACCCCGGCCCACTCCAGCGTGCCGCGGAGATTGTCGGACACCGCCTCGAGCCGGCCGATGAACTGCGGTTCGGTACCGTTCGAGGTCGCCGTTCCGGTCACCGTAACCTCGGTGCCGCCCGGCAGCTGCGCGGTCGCCAGCCGAAGGTTGGCGGCGCCGTCGACCAGATCGCCGGCCAGGCGGGCCTTGCGGATCGAGGCGCCCTTGTACTGCAGGGCGTCGACGGCAATGTCGACCGATCCGGCGATTCCGGTCGGCAACGCGAAGGCGACCGTTTTGCCGCCAGCCGGCGCGCTATCGTTGCCCGCTGGCGCACTGCCCGCCGCCGGGCCGGCGGCCGCCGGCATCAGGGCATCCAGGTCCAGCCGGTTCCCGCTCAGCTTCGCATCGATTGTCGGAACATCGTCGAGCGCGACGGCGACGCTGCCCTGCAGCCGGGACTCGCCGAGCACGACCGCCAGGTCGGCGAACGTCACCGCCTTCGGCGATCCCGAGATCTTGGTGGTCACCATCAGTTTCTGGCCGGCGCCGACGGCCGGTGCCGCCGCGCCGCCGAGCCCGCCGCTCAGCCGCTCTATGGCCGTGCCGAGATCCGGCGCCTCGATCGAGGCCTCGCCGCTGAACGCCGGGCCGGCGGCCTGGTCGACGCTGCCGGTGACCGTGGCGGTCAGTGCCTTTTCGGCGACCGACAGCACGGCGCGGACCTGACTCGGGCGTTGCCCGTCCAGCCGCCCCATCGACATCTCCAGCGACAGCGGCAGACCCTGGTAGTCGAGGGACCCTACAATCTCGAAAGGCCCCTTCAGGCCGGTCGCCGAGACCGTCGCGTTCAAGCCCTCGATACGGTGGTCCGTTCCGGCCGCCGCGTCGCGGTACACCAGGGTACCCCCCTCGATGGTCGCAGAGTCGAGGGACACCGCCGACGCACTATCGCCGCCGCCCTGGCCACTCCCCGATCCGCCGCCGGCCACGGCAGATGAATCGGTGCCCGGGAACTCCCAGTTGGCGCGGCCGTCGGCGAGGCGCTCCAGCAGGATGATCGGCTTCACCAGGGTCACCGACGTGACGTGAACCCGGCCCGAGAGCAACGGCAGCAACGCGACATGGACCCGCAGCGATTCCAGGCTGACCATGTCGGCCTCGGAGCCGCCCTCGACGTTGGCGAAGGTCACGTTCTCGACCGACAGCGACGGCGACGGCAACACGCTGAGGCCGATATCGCCCTGCAGCCGCAGCTCACGGCCGGTCGCATCCCGGGCCGCCGCCTGGATCTCCGGCTTGTAGCCGTTCCAGTCGATCAGGCCTGGTACCACCAGCACGGCGGCGACCAAGACGACGACCAGGACGGCGATACCGATCAGCAGCTTACGCAAGGCGAACCTCCGACATCCGGACCCAACCGAGGGACATCCAGGACTGGGACACAATTCCGGCGGTTATACGGCGAACCGCGGCCGCAGGCATGCAAATCCGGTCGACGCCGTCTCAGGACCCTGCGCCGCCACTGAGCGTGAAGTCGTATTCCAGCAGGGCGAACGGCGGCGAAATCCCGTACCGGTCCGCGACCGCCGGGTCATCGATCCTCCGGAAGGTCCCGACCAGCGAGTCCTTGACCCCGAACACGACGTCCGAATCCAGGTACTCGTCGCCTTCCACGAAAACCTGGGTCACCAGCGGCGCATGGCCGTCGGCCGACACGATGAAGTGGATGTGCGCCGGCCGGTAGGGATGGCGCTCCATGGTGCGGAGCATGGCCCCGACCGGTCCGTCGAACGGAATCGGATAGGTGACCGGCTGCACCGTGCGGAACATAAACCGCCCCTCGGGGTCGGTCCGGAAGCGGCCGCGCAGGTTCATGTCCGGCTGGTCCGGATCCTGGGTCTCGTAGAGACCGTTGCCGTTGGTCTGCCAGACGTCGAGAATTGCTCCGGCGACCGGGTCCCCGACGCTGTCGAGCACCCGCCCGGTCACCACCGCCGGCTCGCCGACGGCCTGCAGGGCGATGCTGGCGCCGGCCGGAAGCTCCGGCGCGCCGTCCCGCCAGAACGGCCCGAGCACGCTGGATTCGGTCGCCCCCGCCGGCTTGCGGTTGGCGATCGCGTCCACCAGGATCGACACGCCCAGGACGTCCGACAGCAGGATGTACTCCTGGCGGTCTCCGACGCAGAACTTGCCGGTCTCGGTCAGGAAGCGGATGCCGCGCTCCCACTCCTCCGGCGTCAGTTCGACCTCGCGCACGAAGGCGTGCAGATGCCGGACCAGCGCCGCCATAACCTCTCGGAACCGGGGGTCGGCAGCCTCCCCCAGTCGCGCCAGGACGGCATCGGTGACGTTGTCTTCGTTCAGGTCTCGCACTGCGCCCTCCCTCGACGGCTCGACGGGAACCTCAGACGATGCTGCAGACGTCGGCGAAATCGAAACGCGGCGACCGCTGGAAGATCGAGGTCGGCTCGCCGTATCCGAGATTGCACAGGAAGTTCGCCCGGATGGTGGTATCGGCGAAGAACTCGGCGTTGACCTTGCCGGCGTCGAAGCCGGACATCGGCCCGCAGTCGAGGCCGAGCGCGCGGGCGGCGAGGATGAAATAGCCGCCCTGCAGGGTCGCGTTGCGGAACGCCGCGGTCTCGGCGTTCGCCGGATTGTCCTTGAACGGGCCGGTCATGTCGCGGTGCGGAAACAGTCGCGGCAGGTGCCGCCAGAACTCCAGGTCGTGGGCGAAGATCGCGCAGACCGGTGCGGCCATGGTCTTGTCCAGGTTGCCCGGCGACAGCGCCGGCCGCAGCCGCTCCTTCCCGGCAGCGGTCTTCACGAACACGATCCGGGCCGGCGACATGTTGGCGCTGGTCGGCGCCATCTTCATCAGGTCGAACAGGCCGTGCAGCAAGGTGTCGGGCACCTCCCGGTCCTGCCAGCCGTTGAACGTCCGCGCCTCGCGGTACAGCAGATCCAGGGCGTCGTCGTCGAGCGACTGAATCCGGGCCCTGACGGCGCGGACGGCTTCCTGGGCGGCAACTGCGGCGGCATCGGACATGATCGGCATCTCCTGTATCGGGAAACGGGCATTCGGTTGGTCGGCGGCGACAAGTATGCTTCATGCCTAAAGATAGATCTCGTACCTCGGGGAACCATATGCTTCGACTGTCTGCTCTGGCGCTGGTCATGGCGCTCACCGCCACCGGGACCCGCGCCGCCACCCCGGAGCGCGAGAAACAGCTCCTGGAAATCGCCGCTTCATGCGCGGCGTTTTACCAGGCCGGCTTCGACCGCCTGGACCTGCCGGTCGAGCACAACGAGGCTCAGCGCCAGGCCTTCATCCGGGTCGTGGACGCGCTGAGCGCGCGGCAGCTCGCACCGGGGGACCGCGAGCCATGGTTCATGGAGCATGTCGTGGGCCGCACCGCGATCGTGGTGAATATCATCGACCTCAAGCCGGACGAAGCCTCCCCGAAGGTCCGCCAGAACCTCGGGGCCTGCGACAAGATGCTTCCGGAGATCAACGCCGCAGCCGGCCTGGAGTGACCGGCGCTTGGAAACATTTCTAGCGGCCGTCCTGCCGGCCAGCCTCGATCCCTGGGCCGCCGGCGGCCTGCTGGCGATCAGCTTCCTGGCCTCGCTGCTGACCGCCACCATGGGACTGGGCGGCGGCCTGCTGATGCTGGCGGTGCTCGCCGGCGCGCTGCCGCCGGCGGCCCTGATCCCGGTGCATGGCGTCGTCCAGCTCGGCTCCAACCTCGGGCGCGCGGTGCTGTTCCGGCGGCATACCCGGTTGGGAATCCTGGCCTGGTTCGCGGTCGGTGCCGTGATCGGCATCAGCGTCGGCGCCGGAATCGCCGTCAGCATGCCGCGAGCGGCGCTGCTGGTGGCGGTCGCGGCCTTCATCCTGGTGTCGACCTGGGCACCCAGGCTCGGCAGCCGCCCGGTACCCGAGCGCGGGTTCGTCGCGGTCGGCGCCGTGACCGCCTTCGTCAGCATGTTCGTCGGGGCCACCGGGCCGTTCCTGGCGCCGTTCGTGGCGCCGGAGCGGCTCGGCGACCGGCACGCGACGATCGGAACCTTCGCCGCCTGCATGAGCCTGAAGCACGGCCTGAAGGTCGCGGCCTTCGCGGTTACCGGTTTCGTATACCTGCCCTGGCTGCCGTTCGCGGCGGCGATGATCGCGACCGGCATCGTCGGCACCCTGGTGGGGCGAAAGGTCGTCCTGCGCCTCCCCGAACGTACCTTCCGGCTGGTGTTCCGGCTGCTGCTGACGGCTCTGGCGCTGCGTATCCTCTGGCAGGCCTACATGGCGTCCTGAGCTTGCCGGCACTAGGCGTCCGGGCGACGATGCGGTGATCCGACCCCCGGAACCGATCCGTCGAGGAAACCCGCCATGAGCGCCAATTCCGCCTTCCAGATCTCGGTCTTCCCGGGCGACGGCATCGGCCACGAGGTAATGGGACCGACGGTCGAGATCCTCAAGCTACTGCAGCGGCAGGTCGGCGGTTTCGACCTGCGGTTCCGCGAGGAGGCCGCCGGAGCCGCGCACTACAAGCAGACCGGCACGGCGCTGCCGGAAGAGGCGATGGCGCGCGCCGCCGAAGCGGACGCCATCCTGCTGGGCGCCATGGGTATGCCCAACATCCGCTATCCCGACGGCCGCGAAATCGCACCGCAGCTCGACATGCGCGAGCAGTTCGAGCTGTTCGCCGGGGTGCGCCCGGTCAAAACCCATCCCGGCGCCCCCAACCCGCTGGCCGACCCGCGGGCACAGTCGCTCGATTTCGTGCTGATCCGCGAGAGCACCGAAGGCCTGTTCGCCGGCCGCGGCAAGACCCGCTTCGACGGCCCGGCCGATCGGCCGACCGCCGCCCACGACACCATGACGCTCACCCGCAGCGGCTCGGAGCGGTTGTTCGAATTTGCCTTCAGGCTGGCCGCGAGGCGACGCGAGCACGGTCATCGCGGCGAGGTGACCTGCGTCGACAAGGCCAATGTGCTCGGCGGGTTCTACTTCTTCCGGCAGGTCTTCGACGAGATCGCCGGCCGCCACCCCGATCTCGCCGCCGACCACATGTATGTCGACGCCTGTGCGCTGAACATGGTCCGGCGTCCCTGGAGCTTCGACGTGCTGGTGACCGAGAACATGTTCGGCGACATCCTCTCCGATCTCGGTGCCGGACTGATGGGCGGCATGGGAATGGCGCCGTCGGCCGACATCGGCGAACGTCATGCGGTGTTCCAGCCATGCCACGGCAGCGCCCCCGACATCGTCGGTCGCGGCCTGGCCAATCCCACCGCCAGCTTCCTGTCGGCCGCCATGATGCTGGACTGGCTGGCGACCTGCATGGCATCGCCGACTGTTCCCGGGCCGGGCGCATCCTGGACCAGGCCGTGGCCTGTGCCTTCGGCGACGGCACCCTGAAGCCGGTCGAGCTGGGCGGCGATGCCGGCACCGCGGCGATCGGCACGGCGGTCATGCAGGCGATAACGTCGGGACGCGCCGAGCGCGCCGCCAGTCCTGCATGATGCGGAAACAGTGGACGGACTGGAGCCCCGATTTTTGGTATAATGGCGTGAGTCGGTAGAACCGCCGACGCGTGCAACACGGCTGGTTCAATACGCGCACCCAATGACATTGGTGTATCAGGCGGACATATCGACAGGTCAGTTGGCGATGCTGGCTACAGGTCAGGGTGCAGGCCGCGAGCGTCGTATCCATCACCGGCGCGAGGCGACCCGGGTGTGGGCCCAGGTCGACGGCGGCTGGTACCGGGTGCACGATCTGTCGCTCGGCGGCCTCATGCTGGACATGCCGGTGGACGGCCCGGACGTCGGCGGCGCCATCGAGGGCGAGATCCACAGCCGCGCCAGCGACCGGCCGTCGCAGACCAGCTTCCGGGCCACGGTCGTGCGGTTCGACGAGAGCGACCAGCGCATCGGCATCGCCTTCGAACCGATGGAAGCGGAGCAGATCGACGGGCTGCTGGCGGTCCTGTCATCGATGGAACGGGCCTATGTGTCCGCCCGCGAGGCCGATTTGCGCCGGGCCAACATGCAGCGCCGGCTGCGGCGACTGGCCATCGCCACGATCGTCGCCGCCGCGCTGGTCGCGGCCGGCAGTGCGGCCTGGTTCATGAGGTAGTCGATGTTGCCGGCACTCCAGAGCTTCCTCGCGGGTTTTCCGAACCTGCTGCTGCACCTCGGTGTCACGCTCGGCCTGCTGGCCGGGGCGGCGGCGCTGTACACCCGGATCACCCCGCATGACGAGATAAAGCTGATCCGGCACGGCAATGTAGCAGCCGCCATCTCGTATTCCGGCGCCGTGCTCGGCCTCGCCATCCCCCTGGCATTCTGCATGGCAGCCAGCGTCAGCGTCTGGGACATCCTGATCTGGGGCGTCGTCACCCTGCTGCTGCAACTGCTGGCGCTGCGCGTGATCGAGGCGGTGATGCAGGGCATGTCGCACCGGATCGAGGCCGGCGAGGTGGGCCCGGCGATCCTGCTGTTCTCGGTCAAGCTGTCGGTCGCCGCGGTCAACGCCGCCGCCGTCACCGGATAGCCCGTGCGGTTCGGAAACGACACCCTCGGCCTGGTCGTCGCCGTCCTGGCGCTGCTGATCGGCGCGTTGACGTCCGGCGTGTCGAAGCAAGGCCCGGACGATCCGGAACAGCGGGCCTCGATCCGGCGACCGGCACCGACCACGCCAGCCACCGCCCCGCTGCTGCCGCCGTCGTCCCGGGACCCGGAGATCCGGATCGAGCTCGGCCCGAAGCGGGACAGTTCCGGCACCGCCTTCCCGATCGCCCCAGGTATCTGGATGACCGCACGCCATGTCGCGGACGGCTGCGCCAAGGTCGGTATCGTGACCGGCCCTCGCCGGGCCGTTCGCGGCGGCGAGGTCATGGTCCATCAGAATGCCGACCTGGCGATATTCCGGGCCCCGGTGCGGGCCGCCCCGGTCGCGGTCGCGGTGGCCGACGACGATCTGAAGCTCGGCCAGGCCGGCTATCACTTCGGGTTTCCCCAGGGCAGGCCCGGCGCCATGCGGTCGACCCTGATGGGCCGTGGGATCCTGCGGGAGTCCGGGCGCTACAGCACCCGCGAGCCGGTCCTGGCCTGGGCCGAGATCGAGCGCGTGCCCGATAACGACGAGCCGCTGTCCGGGATCAGCGGCGGGCCGGTGTTCGACGCCGCCGGCCGGCTGGTCGGCGTACATGTGGCCGGTTCGGTCCGCCGCGGCCGGTCCTACACCACGGCACCGCGCTCGATGCGCGAACTGTGGGCCCGGGCCGGCGTGACCCCCGCCACCGCGGGCCCGGTGCCGGCGCTGAACGACGACGACTTCGCGCGCATCGGCGAGCGGCTGCGCAAGGACCTGGTTGTCGCCAAGGCGATCTGCATGACGAACTGACCGGTTGGCGACGGCGAACCGCCAACCCCCGCTTGCACGTCCGCCCGCTTGCGCATAGCGTCGGCGGATGAACACGTCGATCCGCCGCACCAGCCTGCGACGCCGTCCCTCCTAGGGGCGGGCCACGACGCGTTTCCATACCTGAAACCTGCGTTCCACCCGCCGCCGAGTGCTCGGCCGCCGCGGGTGTTTGCGTCTCCGAGTCCTCGCCGTCACACCCGAGAGGATCGGACCATGACCGTACCGCAGTCACCCTTCGCCGCCCTGATGGACACCACTCCCCGGCCGCCGATCGTTTTCTCCGACGGCCAGGGCTCCTGGCTCCACGACACCCAGGGCAAGCTCTACCTGGACCTGATCCAGGGCTGGGCGGTCACCTGCCTCGGCCACAGCCCGGCAGCCGTCGTCAAGGCCTTGACCGAACAGGCCGTCCGGCTGATCAGCTGCAGCCCGGCCTACCACAACGAGCAGGCGGTCCGGCTGGCGCAGGCGCTGACCCGGGCCAGCGGGCTCGACCAGGTGTTCTTCGCCAACTCCGGCGCCGAAGCCAACGAGGGCGCAATCAAGCTGGCGCGGCGGTGGGGCGAGAAACATCGCGGCGGGGCCTTCGAGATCGTCACCACCGAGAACGGCTTCCACGGCCGCACGCTGGCCACCATGTCGGCGTCCGGCAAGCCGGCCTGGAAGACCCTGTTCGAGCCGAAGGTCCCCGGCTTCCCGAAGGTGCCGCTCGGCGATCTCGCCGCGATCGAAGCGGCGATCAACGAGCGCACCGCCGCCGTCATGCTGGAGCCGATCCAGGGCGAGGCCGGCGTGATCCCGGCCGGCCTCGACTACCTGAAAGCGCTGCGCGAGCTGACCGAAAAGCGCGGTGTGCTGCTGATCCTCGACGAGATCCAGACCGGGATGGGCCGGACCGGCACGCTGTTCGCCTTCGAGCAGGCCGGCATCCGTCCCGACGTCATGACTCTCGGCAAGGGGCTCGGCGGCGGCGTGCCGCTTTCGGCGCTCCTGGCCACCCGGGAGGCCAGTTGCTTCGAGCATGGCGACCAGGGCGGGACCTTCAACGGAAACGCGCTGATGTGCGCGGTCGGCTCGGCGGTGCTGAGCGAAATCACCGCACCCGGTTTCCTGGAGCGGGTACGGGCGGCCAGCGACCGGCTTTGGCGGGGCCTCGAGGCGCTGTCCGGCCGGCACGGTTTCGGGTCGGTGCGCGGCCAGGGCCTGCTGCTGGCCCTCGACCTGGGCAAGCCCGCCGGCCCGGCGATCGTCGCGGAAGCCCTGGCCGGTGGCCTGCTGCTGAACGCGCCGCGACCCGACACGCTGCGGTTCATGCCGGCCCTGACCATCACCGACACCGAGATCGATCAGGCGCTGGAGATGCTCGATCCGGTATGTGCGCAGTTCGCCTGACACCGCGAAACGACATGGGAATCCCGGAGCGGCCGCCGGTGGCGGACCGCATCCGGGCCCCATGCGCGGCGGGTGCCGTCGTCAGAACGAGATGGTCAGCCCGGTGATTGCCGCCCAGCCGGTGTTGTCGGTACCGGTGTCGGCCTCGAACTTGGAGCGGAAGATCGACGCCAGCACGTTCACGCCGGGGCCGACCTCGTAGTTGCCGGACAGCATGACGGTCTCGTGCTTGCTGTCGCCGGCGGCCGCGGAGTCGGCGGCCTTGCCGTTGTAGTAGGACAGCGACACCTGGTAGGCGTCGAAGGCGTAGGCGACGCCGACATCGTAGCCGCGACCGTCGAAGGACACGGCGGAGTCGGTGCCGCCTTCCCCGTTGCCCTGCGTGTCGGCATAGGAAGCGCCGAAGGTGAAGCCGGCATAACCGATATTGCCGCCGACGCTGTAGCCCCGGGCGGTATCGATCCCGGTCGCCCCGTCCGGCTTCTCGGCCTGCATGTAGCCGAAGGCGAGCGCGACATCGAGCTCGCCGAGGGTCTGCACGTAGTTGGCGCCGAACCCGATGCCGTTCTTGTACAGGTCGCCGGCCGGCTGGTCGTTGTTGTCCCGCTCGAGTTCCGGGATGTAGGAGACGCCGATCTGGAAGCCTTCGAAGCGCGGCGTGAAGTAGGTGATCTTGGTCGCCTGATCCTCGCCCAGATACAGGTAGGTCGACTGGAATGCCGAATCGCCGTCGGCGGTACTCGGATTGACGATCCAGTCGGAAATGTCGCTGTCGTTGATGCCGAGGCCGACATCCGGCGCCGAGTACTGCATGAGCGCGGCGGCACTGTCGCGCGAGCCGATCTCGAGCCGACCGAAGCGATCCTCGAGCCAGAGATAGCTGCCGTCGATCTGCTCGCCCTGGGCGGTCTCGGACTTGAGGTTGACCTCGACGCCGACCTGCAGGCCGATGTCCAGGGTGAACTCGCCGCCGAACGTCACCGCGCCGTCGCTCTTGACGTCGAGCCCGGTGAAGTCGCCGCCGCCGACATTGTCGTTGTCGGCGAAGCCGAAATACTGCGTGAACTCGCCGCCGACATCGACCTGGAGGCGGTCGGCTGCAACCGCCGGCACCGCGGCCACGCCGGTGAGTAGGGCGCCGATGACGGCGCAGCGATAGGAACGCATAGCGGGACCCCCGTTTCCAGATATCGATCAGAAGTTGCTGACAAACGCGCGCGTTCGCATCGACCAGATCTCAATGCACTGATAGGGACGCCGGCACGGCGGCACGGATGTCGGGACGTTTTCCTGCGGAGGACCCTTCGTCGTATTCGCGCCGCAAAGGAACTCTCAAGCTATGAATCTGCATCACTTGAGCGATCTCGGCAACGAGTTCCTTCGCCAGCCGTGCCGATGCCGGTGGCAGCCATTCCCGCAGTTTCGCCAGCGTATCCGCGGGTCTACGCGCCTGCTCGAAGGCGACCGCCGCCAGCATGTCGCGCTCTCCGTCGCCGACCGTGGCGCAATGCGGGCACCGCACGTCGCGCGGCACCGTCGCGGCATCGAGGGTGACGACCAGGATGGCCTCCAGGGGACGCACCGCCGAAGCGATCCCGCCGGAACCGAACCCGGCGGTCATGAGCGGAATCGGGTCGGTCCTGGCCTTCAGGCAGGGCACCCAATGGCGAATGCCCCACACCAGCAGCGCCTCGGCGGTGCTCAGCGCATGGACCGGCAGCTCCTCCGGGTCGACCGGATGCCGGCTTCCGCCGTCTTGCCGGCGAGCGCCCCGTCCCTGTCCGTACATGGATTGCCTCCGAGATCCAAATTCCCGAGGCCAAGTGAATATTATTATTGCGAGTCGTTTGCAAGAATGAAATTCGAATGACCTCGACAGCTCGCGGAACGCCCGGTCTATGCCCGCATACGAGCGCCCGACGGGTCGTACATCGGCCGTGCCGACAGCTTGGTGTCGTAGACCGTGCCGGCGACGTCGATCGCATACGGCCCGGAAAGAACTTCCGCCAGCGACTCCCCCGGCCGGCACGGCACATAGCCGAGGCCGACCGCGGCGCCGAGCCAATGCCCATAGGCGCCCGAGCTGATGCGCCCGACCGCCCGGCCGTCCCGCAGGATCGGCTCGTTGTGGTAGAGCAGCGGCGCCGGATCGGTCAGCAGGAACTGCAGCAACCGGGTCTCGACGCCGGCATCCCGCCGCCGCAGCACGGCCTCGCGGCCGATGAAGTCGCCGAACGACGAGCGTGGTTTGTCGGTCTTCACCGCGAAGCCGAGGCCGGCATCCAGCACATGGTCCTCGCCCGAGATGTCGTGGCCGTGGTGCCGATAGGCCTTCTCGATCCGGCACGAATCGAGCGCGTGCATGCCGCACAGACGCAGCCCGTGGTCGGCCCCGCTCTCGACGACGGCGTCGAACACATGGCGCGCCATGTCGGCGGTCACGTAGAGCTCCCAGCCAAGCTCGCCGACATAGGAAATGCGGTGTGCCCGGGCGAGCCCCATGGCGATCTCGATCTCGCGCGCCGTCCCGAACGGAAACGCCTCGTTGCCGAGGTCCTGCGGGGTCAGCGGCTGCAGCACCGCACGTGCCTTCGGCCCCATGACGGCGATCACCGCCTCGGCCGGCGTCACGTCGGTCACCACGCAACGCGCGCCGTCCGGGATCTGCCGGCGCAGCCAGGCGAGGTCGCGGGTCTGGTGGGCGCCCGCCGTGACCACCAGGAAGGCGGTCTCTGACAGCCGGGTCACCGTCAGGTCGGCCTCGATGCCGCCGCGCGGGTTGAGCCACTGGGTGTAGACGCAGCGCCCGGCCGGCACCGCCACGTCGTTCGCCGACACCAGCTGCAGCACCGCCTCGGCGTCCGGCCCCTCGACCCGGAACTTGGCGAAGGACGACAGGTCGAACAGGCCGCACGCCTCGCGCACCGCCCGATGCTCGGCCGCCGAGTGCCCGAACCAGTTCTGCCGCCCCCAGGAATACCGGTACCCGGCCGTCTCGCCACGGGCTGCCGCTTCGGGCGGCAGGAACCAGTTGGCGCGCTCCCACCCTGCAGCCTCGCCGAAGCAGGCGCCGGCCGCCGCCAGCCGGTCGTGCAGCGGCGAGGTCCGCACCCCGCGGGCGGTCTCGACCTGCCGGTACGGGAAGTGGTCGGCATACAGCAGGCCCAGCGCCTCGCGGGCGCGCGCCACCAGATAGCGCCTGTTGGCCTGGAACGGTTGCATCCGCTGGATGTCGACGTCGCCGAGGTCCATCGGCGGTTCGCCGGCGTCCATCCACTCGGCCAGTGCCTTGCCGGCCCCGCCCGCTGACTGGATGCCGATCGAATTGAACCCGGCGGCGACGAAGTAGTTCCGCAGGTTCGGTGCCTCGCCCAGCAGGTAGCGGTCGTCCGGGGTGAAGCTTTCGGGGCCGTTGAAGAAGGTGTGGATCCCGGCGCTCTCCAGCGCCGGGAACCGCCGGACCGCCTGCTCCAGGATCGGCTCGAAATGCGCGAAGTCCTCCGGCAACTGGTCGAAGCAGAAATCCTCGGGGATGCCGTCCATGCCCCAAGGCTTGGCCATCGGCTCGAAGCAGCCCAGCAGGATCTTGCCGGCGTCCTCCTTGTAGTAGGCGCATTCGTCCGGCACCCGCAGGACCGGCAGCCGCGGCAGACCGGCGATCGGCTCGGTGACCACGTAGAAGTGCTCGCAGGCCTGCAGCGGCACGTCGACGCCGGCCATGCGCCCGACCTCGCGGCCCCACATCCCGGCGCAGTTCACGACGTAGTCCGCTGCGACCGGCCCGTCCCCGGTCTCGACCCCGGTCACCCGGCCGTCCCGGACGGCGACGCCGGTGACCTTGACGTGCTCCAGGATCACGGCACCGTGCAGGCGGGCGCCCTTGGCGAGTCCCAGCGCGATGTTGGTGGGATCGGCCTGGCCGTCGGTCGGCAGAAACACGCCGCCGACCACACCGTCCGGGTTCAGCAGCGGATATCGATCCAGGCACTGGTCCGGCGACAGGACCTCAGCCTCCAGGCCGAAGGTGCCGGCCATCGCCGCGCCGCGCCGCAACTCCTCGAAACGATCCGCGGTCAGCGCCACCGCCAGCGACCCGCACTTGCGGTAACCGGTGGCGATCCCGGTCTCGGCCTCCAGCCGATCGTAGAGCTCGGCCGAGTACTTGGCGAGCCGGGTCAGGCTGTAGCTCGCCCGGAGCTGCCCGATCAGGCCGGCGGCGTGCCAAGTGGTGCCGGAGGTGAGCTGCTTGCGCTCCAGCAGCAGCACGTCGCGCCAGCCCAGCCGGGCCAGATGATAGGCTACCGAGCAGCCGATCACCCCGCCGCCGACGATCACCACCCGCGCATGTTGCGGCAACGCTGTCATCGCCCCCTCCACCGACATCGCATCCGCGACGACGATTTCACAGGCGCGACGGGCCGGCAATCGGCTCCCGCCGCAGGAGGGGCCGTGGCGCGGGCGCCGCGTTCCGGACGGCCGAAGCCGTTATCCGGCCTGGGCGGCCTTCGCGGGAGCTACCGGCTGGCCGTAGATCCAGTAGCCGATGAACCCGCCGACGACGACCCCGGCCAGACGCGCCATACCGCCCCCGAGAAGCACGGCCCCAGCCGCGGCTCCGATGGCGACCGCACCGACCTGCCCGGCAGTCATTCCGAACAGCACCTGCTGCTCGACCGAAGCCGGGGCTGCCGCTGGGGCCGGTGCCGGGACTGGAGCCGGCGCCGGGACCGCTGTGCCTTGTTGGGCGGCGGCCGGCATTGCGCTGGCGATCGACAGACTGGCCGCGACCAGCACGGCACGCATCATGGTAAGCATCGGTTCCTCCTTCAGGCTTGGCCCATCGACCAACAATCAGACCGTCGCATGTCCGCGACCTTCGCCTCTGGCATGCAACCACCCTGCGAAGCCTCCCCGGCGAGCGGGGTGCCGCGGTCGGCGTTCAGCCGCCGAGGCTGCTCGGTTGCGGCATCGAATGATGCGCCATCGGATTCGGCATCGATTCCGGATGCGTGTACATCCAATGCCCGGCAACCCCGCCGATCGCCGCGCCGGTCAGGGTAGCGAGTCCGCCGCCGCCCAGGAAGTCGATGACAAGTGCACCGGCGACCGCAGCGACCGCGATTACCGCCAACTGGTCGGTCGTGATCACATAGGGCGTCTGACGGGTGAGGACGTTCTGGGCACCCTGGCGGGCCGACTCGGTGAGGGCTTCCAGGTCACGGCCAAGGCGCTGCACCATCGCATTCAGGTCCGGGCCCATGGCCCCGGCGGCCTCGGTAGCCGGGGCAGCCTCGGTAGCCGGGGCAGCTTCTGCGGCGGGTGCCGCAACAGCCGGCGCGGTGGTGGCCTGCTGCGCCGCGACCGGCAGGGCCACCCCGAGCGATAGGGCACCCACGATCAGCGTCGCGCGAATGATCGTCTTCATCGAAATCTCCTTCCGGCCTGGGTCTTCGGCAAGCACCAGGATTATCCCAGAGGCTGTCCGGATCACCTTGACCTGGGTCAAGATGGCGCAAGACGGCCGCCGATGCACCGTCTACTTGAGGCTCGTTTCCGTTTCCGGGTTTGGACCGCCTTGCCGCGGCCGGTTGCGCTCCGCCGATCGCCGGTCGACACTCCGGGTCGGTGCCACGCAAGGGGGATCCCGCCATGACGCTCAGCTTCGCAGTCGGCGATTTCCGGGTCGACCGCATCCTCGAGCAGAACCTGCCGTTCCTGGATCCCCTCGAGTTCCTGCCGACCCTGACCAAGGAACTGCTGGACGAGAACCGGCACTGGCTGGAACCGGCCGCGCTCGACCCGGTGACCGGCAAGCTCATCTTCCCGATGCAGTCCTACCTGGTGCGCACCGGCCGCCACACCATCCTGATCGACAGTTGCATCGGCAATCACAAGGACCGCCCGACCCGCCCGAACTGGCACCTGAAGAACGACACGGCCTACACGGACGCGCTCGCGAAGGCCGGGGTCGGGGTCGGCGACGTCGACTTCGTGATGTGCACACACCTGCACCCCGACCATGTCGGCTGGAACACCCGCCTCGAGAACGGCCGCTGGGTCCCGACCTTCCCGAACGCCCGCTATGTGTTCTCCGACAAGGAACTGGCGCACTGGGAGGCGCGGCACGCCACGGCGCCGATTCCCTACATGACCGACAGCGTGCTGCCGGTGGTCGAGGCCGGCAAGGTCGTGCAGGTGAGGAGCGACCACGAGTTCGAGTTCGGCATCCACCTGGAGCCGACGCCCGGCCACAGCCCCGACCACTTCGCCGTCCACCTGTCGTCGAACGGCAGCGAGGCGGTGATGACCGGCGACCTGATCCACTCGCCGCTCCAATGCCGCTACCCGCATCTGGTCGCCCTGCCCGACTTCGACAGGGAACAGGCGGTGGCGACCCGGCGCGCAGTCATGGAGCGATACTGCGATACCGACACCCTGATATGCACCGCGCACTTCCCGGTGCCGTCGGTCGGGCACTTCGTGCGGCACGGTGATGCCTTCGACTTCCGGTTCCGCGACGCCGGCTAGGCACGGGGGAGCCGACAGCGCCGACCGCCCGCCACGCCGCATGCCGGCGCATGATTTCAATCGGCCGGTGCATGGCCGCAACCCTGGGGGACCCACAATGTCGAGATCGTCGATCCCGCTGGCGGCGCTGCTGCCGATGCTGCTGGCCGCCATCCTGCTCGCCGCTCCCGCCCATGCCGACGGCGTGGTGTTCCTGACCCGGCACGCCGAGAAGAGCCTGGAGGTGCCGGGTGACGCGGCACCGCTGCTGCCGCAAGGCAGTGCCCGGGCTCGTACCCTGGCCGGCATGCTGGCCGACGCCGGAATCGAGGAGTTGATCACCACCGATGCCCTGCGCAGCCGGCAGACCGGGGCGCCGTTCGCCGAGCGCACCGGGCTGCAGCCGCAGGTCATGACCCGCGAGGACGAGGTGACCTTGGCCGGCCGGCTGCGCGCCGACCCCGACGACAAGGACCGGCTGATCGTCGCCCACACCCGGAACATACCGCGGATCCTGGAGGCGCTGGGCGTGCCGGACGGTGGCCAGCTCAAGCTGAACCCCGACACCGACTACGACAACCTGTTCGTGGTGCAGCTGTACCCGAACCGGCCGGCCAGCATGGTCCGGCTGCACTACCCGATCGCCGGCGGCAATTGACGCTCCGGCCCCTCGGTCCGCCTCGAACATCCGCAGCAGCATCGGCGGCGGGACCGCCCGCATGACCGCGGCCTGCACGGCATGGCGCTGGATGGCGCCGCTGTGGTGGCGCAATGATGGATGCTGGCCGTCGGCGTCGTCGCCGTCGTCTTCGGACATCGGGCCGCCGGCGATGCGCTGGGGCAATACGGCGAGCTCGTGAAGAGTGCCTTCGACCTGTATCGGGGCGACCTGGCCGACCGCCTCGGGTTGGCACTGCCCCGCGCACCCGAGCAGGAACGGGTGATGTGGACGGAAGTCAGCCGCGTCATGATCTATCGATCGGCAGCCGCGTCGTTGCGGCTGACCCGGTTTCGCAAACCCGGCGGCACCGACCTGTAGTGCGGTTGCCGATCCTGTGCCGAGCGATCCAGGCCTTCCTGGACAGTCGCCCTCAATCGGTCTCGAACATCTTCAGCAGCAGCTTCGGCGGGATCGCGCGCATCACCGCCCCGCGCAGGGCGTACAGCAGCGGGTGACGCCATTGCCGCATGGTGCCGACCTTGCGCGAGCGGGCGACCAGCCCGGCGGTGCGGGCGAGGCCGGCAGCCTCGTAGCGGGCCAGCGCCGCCGCCGGGTCCGGCTCGGCGGCGACCGCCTCGGCCAGGCACAGCGAATCCTCGATCGCCTGGCAGGCGCCTTGCCCCAGGTCCGGCGTCATCGGGTGGGCGGCGTCGCCCAGCACCGCCATCCGGCCGTCGGTCCAGCGCGGCAGCGCCTCGGTGTCGTAGACCCCGGTGCGAACCAGGTCGCCGTCCGCGGTCGAGGCGATCGCCGCAACCGCCGGGTCCGGCCAGCCGGTGAAATGCGCGATCGCCTCGTCGCGGTGCGACGGGTCGATCGGCGGGCGGTCGTCGGCGGCGGTGTTCAGTGTCCCGTACCAGTACACCAGGTCCTCGCGGATCGCGAAGATGCCGAACCGGCTGCCACGGCCGAAGAACTCGCGGTACAGGCCGCTCGGGAAAGTACCGACCGGCAGCCGGGCGACGCCGCGCCAGGTCATCCAGCCGACATAGCGCAGCGGATCCGCCCCCAGCAGGTCGTTGCGCAGTCGCGAGCGGATGCCGTCGGCGGCAACCAGGATGTCGCCCTCGGCCTCGCTGCCGTCGTCGAACCCCGCGACCACCCCGGTCCCGTGGGTCCGGTAGGACACGCAGCGCCGGCCGGTATGGATCGGCACGTCGCCGATCCGCGCCAGCAGCTCGGCATAGAGATCGGCCCGCCGCAGGCAGACCAGCGGCCGGCCGGAACGCCGTGCGATCTCGGCGAGGTCGACGGTCGTCAGGCGGCCGCCGCGCCAGGTCAGCACCTCGCCGCGGACCAGCGGATCGGCATGCCGCAGCACCGCCGTGTCCAGCCCCAGCTTCTCCAGCGCCCGCAGCGCATTCGGCCACAATGTCAGGCCGGTGCCGCCGAGGCCGATGCGCTCGCCGCGCTCGTAGATCGCGCATTCGACGCCGACTCCGGACAAGGCGATCCCGGCGGACAGGCCACCGACCCCGCCGCCGACGATGATCGCGCGCCGGATTCCTGTCGTCGCCATAGGCGCCACCGTTCGGAAATTTGCTACCAACTCTTGCATTGGCAATCCGCATACCGCAATCATCGATATCAACATCCTGGACCGTGAGCCGGATCCCTGGAGCGAGCGATGGCCGCGCCGACGGACCTCTTCCTGCTGTTCCTGATGGTGTTCCCGCTGATGTTCAGCCCGGGCCCGAGCAACCTGCTGTGCGCCGCCGCCGGCGGCAAGTTCGGGGTCGCGCGCTCGGTGCCGTTCGTCATCGGCATGGACCTGATGGTGTTCGTGCCGGCGCTGGCGGTCGGTGTCGGCATGGCCCAGATCCTCGGCTGGGTCCCGGGAATGTTCCGGTACGTGCAGATCGGCGGGGCGGTGTTCATCGTGTACCTCGCCTGGAAGATCGTCAGCTCCAGCACCCTGGAGCGCCGCGATCTCGACGGCCCGGCACCCGGTGTGGTCGACGGCATGCTGGTGCAGGCGCTGAACGCCAAGGGCCTAGCCCTGCTGCTGGTGATCTACTCGCAGTTCCTCAGCCCGGACCGGCCGGTGTGGTTGGCGGCGCTGGAGATCAGCCTGGCATTGACGGCGTTCAGCCTGGTCTCGCATTTCTCCTGGCTGCTGGGCGGCGCCTGGCTGGCCTCGCGCTTCACCTCGCCGCGGGCGCTCAAGCGCCAGAACGCGGCCTATGCCGTCTTGCTGATCGGCGTCGCCGGCTGGCTGCTGCTGATGGACTGGAGGCCGGCATGACGCGGTTCGCGGCAATCCTGGCGGTCGGTTGTGCGTTCGCCTACCTCGCCACCGGCGTGTTCTTCCTGCTCGACCCCACCTCGGCGCATCCAGCGGGTTCCGACGCCTACTGGCAGGCGCTCGCCGCCGAGCCGTTCCAGCGCAAGGGTTTCCTCGCCGCCTTCGGCGTCGCAGGATTGCTGGCCATCGGCGTGATCCCGAGCCTGGGGCGGCTGGTGCGGGCCCGTACCGGCGACCCGGCGCAGTGGGGCTGCCTGCTCGGCCTGCTGGGTTACGCGGTCACCGCGATCACCTATTTCCGGCTGCTGGGCGGCGAAGCGCTGCGGGCGGCGGCGGTCGCCGGCGGCAGCGACCCGACCCGCGAGGCGATCCTGTCGTTCTCGCTCAGCCTCGACACCCAGGGCTGGATCATCTTCGGCTGCGTCGGGATGTTCCTGGCGCTGGTCAACGGTGCCGGGCTGGCCAGGCGCCGGCTGCCATGGCCGGTCGGCGGTCTCGGGCTGGTGGCCGCCGGGCTGTACGGCATCGCCTTCGGCGGCCTGTTATTCGGCGACCAGACCCTGGTCAAGGTCGCCGCCGGCGCCGGCGGCGTGGGGGTCGGCCCGGTCTGGTGGCTGTGCATCGCCACGCTGCTCTGGCGCCGCGCCCGCTGAGCCGTCGAGGCGGACGCCCGCCGCCGCCACGCGGGCCTGCCATTCGCGCAGCGGCCGCACGTGGTAGAACGGCACCGGCCGCACCAGGACGTCGCGCCAGGAACCGAAAAGCGGCTCGATCCCGGTCACCGTCCGCAGCACCGGCCGCCCGACCTGGTCCGGCCCGCCCGGTTCCGGCTGCCACTGCCGGGACAGCACGCTACGGCCGCCCAGGCCGGCCAGCACCGCGTTGTAGGCGGCTTGCCGCAGGCCTCCCAGGAAACGCAGGAGACGGCGCGACGACCAACCGGCCCGCCGGCGCAGCATGGCATCGACCAGGAACCGGCTCGGCGCCATCTCCGCCTCGACCGTCACGCCGACCCGAGCCGCTGCCCGCACGACGAAGCCGACGCAACTGCGGTCGACCAGGTCGAAGGCCAGGCTGCCGGACAACCGTCCGGCCTGCAGGCCCTCGATCCAGGCGACCAGCGCTGCGTGGCCGCGTTCGTCCAGATGAACCCGCACGCCGCGCTCGTGCCAGCCGACCCGGTCGTATTTGTCGGGGCTGAGCAGCATGCCCGGCATCCGCAGGCCCGGCCGCTCGTCCGGCTCGACACCGGTGCTCTCGTCGGGGAAGAAACCGACGCTGCAGTACCGTCCGTCCGGTGCCGCCAGCCGGATCCAGGCGTGGCCGTGGTCGGCGAGCAAGCCGGGCACGCCGGTCTTCGTGCAGGTCAGGATATCCAGGGCATACCCCGGCGGGCAGGCATCCGGCGGCAGGCCGTGGGTGGGGGCGAGGCTGGCCCACAGCGACCGCTGGTCGATCCGCCCGGGCTCGGCCCCGACCAGCCGGTCGGCCGCGGACCGCGCGAGGAGCGGCTTCAGCATCGCTCCCCGCGCGCCCGGCCGGTCACCGGCAGCTCATCGGCAGCTCACTCCGCGGCTGCCATCGCCGCGGACGGGGCGACGTCGCCGCGCAGCAGCAGCCCACGGTCCGGCACCACCGACAGCCCCCGGGCCTGGAAGCCGGCCACGAAGTTCTCGTGGCTGTCGTAGTAGTGGACGAACTGCTCGCCCGACAGCACGTCCTCGTGGCTGAGCGCGTCGTCCGGCAGGCCGCGGACCCGGTCGAACATGGCCCGCGGCACCTTCTCGCCGTCGAGTCCGAGATAGGCCCCGGGCGCGATCTGAACCAGCGTCGAGGTGAACACCGAGGCGGTTTCGACGCAGTCGATCTGCACCGTCGGACTGACCCGGCCATTGGCGAACACCCAGGCATGGCGGTCGGGGAAGGCCAGCAGGTAGATCGCCGACAGCAGCTCGAAGTTGCTCTCGATCTCGAAGGGCGGTCGCTCGGCGGCCCGGCGGTCGGTGTCCTTGGTCGGGATCGCGTTCCAGGCCGGCATGCCGATGATCAGCGGCTGGATGACCTCTCGGTAGTGCTCGATCAGCTTCTGGCCATGCAGGACCACGGACAGGATGTCGGCCTCGGCGATCTCGGCCAGTCCGATCATCGTCCCGAGCCCGGCCTGCAGTCCGGCCCGGATCGCCAGTTCCTGCGACTGCATGCGGTGCAGCCAGCCGACGCTGCCGTCGGTCTTCTTCTGCAGCTTCAGGTTCTCGTCGATACCCCAGGCCTTCGGCCCGGTCGGGATGTGGTGGTTGTAGAGATCCTCCTTGTAGGTCTCCTGCCAGGTCAGCACGCAGTCCAGGCCGTCGGCCTTCAGCGCCTCGTAATGGTGCTGGTGCATCGGCACCAGGCATAGCGACACCCGGGCGTTCGGATTGACCGCCCGGGTCTCTTCCTTGAGGCCGCGGATCAGGCTCGAAAGGTTGTCCTTGAGGAACTTCAGGTCGTCGCCGCCGGCTATCTCGAAGTGCGAGAAGCCCTTGCGCGCCAGGATCTGCGCCTGCTCGCGGACCGCGCTCTCGGTGATCGCGAGCCGGACCATCGCCTTGTTGTCGGCGCGCCAGCCGCAGAACCGGCAGGTGCTCGAGCAGAACGAGGTCACCTCGATCGGCACCATGGTCGCCACGGTGTGCCCGAAGGTCCGGTGCCGGATCGTGCGCGCGGCCTCGATCACCGCGTCCCGGAGCCCCGGATCCGGCCGCTCCCGAACGAGTTTCAGAAGCGTCGCGGCATCAAGCAACCGCAGGCCGGTCTCGGCCGCGAGGCGTGTGTCGAGCACGCGACGGACGGTGCCGCCGAGATCCCCGGTATCGGGACGCGACAGGTAGGCCGCCTCCGCAGTGTCGTAAATCGCTCGGTAAAAGCTGTTTGGGATACGTTCATACGTCATATCAAACCTCCCGATATGCGTTCCAATCCCCAACTCACTCTATGTTACCGACAATAAAATACAATACTGAACAATCTGTGATGGTATATCAGAAAATATGCCGGCGCACGGCCGTCACGGATCGAGCCGATTTCATAGTGATCGCGGATCGCAGGGGGAGCAGGGGGGTGGTGGGCCCGGCAGGATTCGAACCTGCGACAACACCGTTATGAGCGGCGCGTTCTGACCGCTGAACTACGGGCCCGGCGCCGGTTGACGGCGACGCAACGAGTTATCGGGGAAGCGCGGGCGGTGTCAACGCAAGAGGGCGGTCTCGTCGGCGAGTGCCCGCCGCAGTAAGGGTCCCGGATGCGTCCCGCCTGCGGCGGCTCGCTCCGGGATGACGGCGGAAAAACAATGGACGCCGCGCGGCCGATCCGGGATCCACAAGGCGACGTTGGGTATGCAAAGATTTCACCGCGACGGGTGGTTTCCGGAGCCGGGCGCTGACGCACCCCCTCCGGAATGACGAAGACGGGGAAGATCCAGTCGATTTGACCGCGATATCCGCCCTGTTTTCGTCATCCCGGAGAGACTGCAAGAGCAGTCGGCTCCGGGATCCACGACACGATGGGCGGTCGAAAGACCTGACTCAGTAGTCCAGGAAGCTGCGCAGCTTCCGAGAGCGGCTCGGGTGCTTGAGCTTGCGCAGCGCCTTGGCCTCGATCTGGCGGATACGCTCACGGGTCACGCTGAACTGCTGGCCGACCTCTTCCAGGGTGTGGTCGGTGTTCATGCCGATGCCGAAGCGCATGCGCAGCACCCGCTCCTCGCGCGGCGTCAGGCTGGCCAGGACCCGCGTGGTGGTCTCGCGCAGGTTGGCGTGGATCGCGGCGTCGAGCGGCTGGACCGCGTTCTTGTCCTCGATGAAGTCGCCGAGGTGGCTGTCCTCCTCGTCGCCGATCGGGGTCTCCAGGCTGATCGGCTCCTTGGCGATCTTCAGGACCTTGCGGACCTTCTCCAGCGGCATCACCAGCTTCTCGGCCAGTTCCTCCGGGGTCGGCTCGCGGCCGATCTCGTGCAGCATCTGGCGAGAGGTACGGACCAGCTTGTTGATGGTCTCGATCATGTGCACCGGAATCCGGATGGTCCGGGCCTGGTCGGCGATCGAGCGGGTTATCGCCTGACGGATCCACCAGGTGGCGTAGGTCGAGAACTTGTAGCCGCGGCGGTACTCGAACTTGTCGACGGCCTTCATCAGGCCGATGTTGCCCTCCTGGATCAGGTCCAGGAACTGCAGGCCGCGGTTCGTGTACTTCTTGGCGATCGAGATCACGAGACGCAGGTTGGCCTCGACCATCTCCTTCTTCGCCCGGCCGGCCTCGCGCTCTCCCTTCTGCACGGTCTGCACGATGCGGCGAAACTCGCCGATGGTCAGGCCGGCATCGGCGGAGATCAGCGCCAGGTGCTCGCGGGCCACGGCGACCTCCTCGGCCGCCATGTCCGCGAAGCGCTTCCAGCGGGTGTCGATCGACGACACCCGGTCCAGCCAATCCGGCTCCAATTCGTTGCCGAAATGCTGCTCCATGAAGCTCTTGCGACCGACGCCGACGCTGTCGGCCGTCTTCCACAGCCGGATGTCGACCTGGGTGAGCCGGCGATTCAGCGTGTACAACTGCTCGACCAGGGCCTCGATACGACCGTTGTGGAGGCGGACGCTCTCCATCGCTTCTATCAGCTCGCCCTTGAGTTTCTCGTATTTGCGCTCGGTGGTGCGCGCCAACTCCTCGCCGCCCTTCAGCTTGTCGATGCGGCGCTTCTGCATGCGCGCCAGCTTGCCGTAGGTGTCGGCGATGCGGTCGAAGTTCTCCAGCACCTGCGGCAGCAGCTGCTGCTCCATGGCCGACAGCGACAGGTTGTTCTCCTCGCCGTCGTCGTCGTCGTCGTTCTCGGTCTCGGCCTCTGCACCTTCCGCGGTGGTCCCCTCGGTCGTGGTCCCGGCGGTGGTCTCGGGGGTGCCCATCTCGGCGCCATAGGTCGCCTCGAGGTCGATGACGTCGCGCAGCAGCACGCCGCCTTCCTTGAGCTGGTCGCGCCAGGTCACGAGCGCGCGCATGGTCAGCGGGCTCTCGCAGATGCCGCCGATCATCATCTCGCGGCCGGCCTCGATGCGCTTGGCGATGGCGATCTCGCCCTCGCGCGACAGCAGCTCGACCGAACCCATCTCGCGCAGGTACATACGCACCGGGTCGTCGGTGCGGCCGACGTCGTCGTCCGAGACGTTGCCGGCAACCGCGCCCTCGCTCTCTTCCTTCTCGGCGGTCTGGTCGCCGTCGTCCTCGTTCTCGACGACGTTGACGCCCATCTCGTTGAGGGCGCTCATGATGTCCTCGATCTGCTCGGAGGACATCTCTTCCTGGGGCAGCGCCGCATTGACCTCGTCATAGGTCAGGAAGCCGCGCTCCTTGCCCTTCTTGATGAGGTTCTTGACCGCCGTGTTGATGTTGTCCATCAACGGGCCGTCCTGGGTCGACTCCTCCCGCTCGCGGGTCTCTTCGTCTTCCGTCGTCGCAGCTGCCGCCGTTTTTGTCGCCATAATCCCTCGACCTTCCATCCTCGCCGTCGCCGGATCCGGCGCTGCTGTCATCCCGCGTCTTCAAGCGAGGCGCCGACCGTGATCGCCGCCAAAGCCCGTTGCAGTCCCAGGAGCCGATTCCAGCTCGTGTCGTCCATCGTCGCCTCGACATCGCGCCGGGCATCCGCAAGCTGCCGCTCCAGCCGCCCGCGTCCCACGCGCGCCACCAGTTCAATGAGCCCTGCGCGGGCCTCCGTATGCGTAGCGCTCGGACGAGCGAACGCCGCGTGCGAGAGCGCTTCCGCTCCCAACAAGCCGTTCACCGTGTCCGAGTAGCCCAACGCTTTCAGGTGGCTCGCGAGGCCCGCGGCGTCAAGGTCTGGATCCGCCTCGGTGATCTCTAGGATTTCGCGCCTGAGCTTGTCAAGAAACTGGTCATCCAGTTCCAGATGCGCAAGGGTCTCGCCGAGCTCGTCGAGCAGCCCCGGGTGATGGATGACCGTCGCCAGGATCATCTGCTGCGGCCGGCGGCCCAGCGCGGTGTCGACCCGCGCCCGTGCCGCCCTGCTGCCGCGCGGCTCGACCGGCGGCGGCGACCACTTGCCGCCCCGGAACGAACCGCGCCCGCCGCCGCCGGCCCGACGGGTATCCGGCGGCCGGCGCTGGGCGGCTATGCGAGCCTCGATCTCGTCGCCGTAGCTCTGCTGGACGCTGCGGTCGGCGATCACCCGCACCCGGTCGCGCAGCCGACGCCAGAAATCGGCCCGGCGCTCCGGCGTGTCGACCGACCCGGCCATCGCCTCGATCGCCCACAGCCGGTCGACCAGGGGCTCCGCCGTCTCCAGCAGCTTGCGAAAACCGGCCGGGCCGTCGCGTCGGGTCAGACTGTCGGGGTCCTCGCCCTCGGGCAGGACCATGAAGCGCAGCGAATGGCCGGGCTGCAGCATCGGCAGGGCCCGCTCGCAGGCGCGCGCGGCGGCGCGCTGACCGGCAGTATCGCCGTCGAAGCACACCGTGGGCTCCGGCACGATCTTCCAGAGTTCGGCGATCTGATCCTCGGTCAGCGCAGTGCCGAGCGGCGCGACCGCCGGCACGCCGGCCTCGGCAAGCGCGATCACGTCCATGTAGCCCTCGGCCACCACCAGGGTGCCGGATTTGTGCGCCGCCTCGCGGGCCTGGGCCAGGCCGTACAGCACCCGGCCCTTGTGGAACAGCGGGGTGTCGGGCGAGTTCAGGTATTTCGGCTGGCCGTCGCCCAGCACCCGGCCGCCGAAGGCGATGACCCGGCCGCGCCGGTCGGTGATCGGGAACAGCACCCGGCCGCGCATGTAGTCGCCGGTCTCGCCCGCACGGGGGCCGTCGTCGTATTTCTTGACCAGCCCGGCCTCGATCAGCGCGTCGATTTCGACACCCTCGGCCTTCATGGCGCGCTGCAGGGCCCGGCGGTCCTCCGGCGCCCAGCCGAGCCGGAAGCGGGCGATGGTCTCGTCGTTCAGACCGCGGTCGCGCAGGTAGCGCAGCCCGGCATCCCCCGCCGAGGTGTGAAGCTGGCGCTCGTACCAGCGGCAGGCCAGATCGACCACGTCCTGCAGGGTGCGCTTGCGCTCGGCCTTCTCGCGGTCCTCCGGGGTCTCCTTCGGGACGTCGAGGCCGGCCTGGGCGGCCAGTTGCTCGATCGCCTCCATGAAGCCGAGGCCCTCGGACTCCATGACGAACTTGATGACGTCGCCATGCGCGCCGCAGGCGAAGCAGTGGTAGAAGCCCTTGTCGTCGACGATGTTCAGCGACGGCTTGCTGTCGCTGTGGAACGGGCACAGCGCCACGAACTCGCGGCCCTTGCGGATCAACTGATGGCGGCGCCCGATCACGCTCGAAACCGACACGCGGTCGCGAAGCTCGTCGAGGAAGCCTTGGGGCAGAGCCATGCGGGCGATCAGGTCCGGTGGACGGCTGAAACGAGGGCTGTGGAGTATACTCCGAATCGCAGGTCGGGGGGAGTCGGGAGCGGGAGCTCGTTCCCTTTCCTCATCCCGGACGGCGCGTAGCGACGATCCGGGACCGACGTCGCATCCGGTAGATCCCGGGTCTCGCCTCACTCGCCCGGGATGAGGTCAGGGAATGCCCAGTATCCGAGCCCTACCCCGACAGCACGTCGGTGCTCTTCAGGCCGTTGCCGGTCAGCACGATCACGGTCTCCTGGTCCGGCAGGATGGTGCCGTCGGCCAGCAGCGCCTCGTAGCCGGCGCCGGCGACCGCGCTCGACGGCTCGACGAAGAACCCCTTGCGCGCCAGCCCATGCATCGCCGGCAGGATCGCCTCTTCCGCGACTGCCACGGTACCGCCGCCAGATTCCCGCAATGCCGCCAGGGTCTCGGGAACCCGGACCAGCTTGCTGTTGGCGATCCCCTCGGCAACCGTCGGCCTGGCCGCCACCGTCACGGCGGCACCGGCCGCGAACGCCGCGTGCAGGGCGGCGACGTTGGCCGGCTGGGCGGCGAACAGCCGCGGCGTGCGGTCGATCGCGCCGCGCTTCAGCAGTTCCGCGAAACCCAGGTGGCAGCCCATCAGGTTGCTGCCGTAACCGACCGGGATGACGATGTTGTCGGGAACCGCGAAGCCGTACTGTTCCCAGATCTCGAAGGCCAGCGTCCGGGTGCCCTCGACGAAATACGGCTGCCAGTTGTGGCTGGCGTAGAACAGCCCTTCCTCGGCCAGCTTCAGGGCCGCCGCCGCGCAGTCCTGGCGGGTGCCCGGCACCAGCTCGACGGCGGCGCCGTAGACCCGGACCTGCGCCACCTTGGCGGGCGACGTGTAGCCCGGCACCAGCAGCCGGGCCGTCAGGCCCGCCGCCGCCGCGTAGCAGGCGAGCGAGGCGGCGGCGTTGCCGGAGGAGTCCAGCATCACCTCGGTCACCCCATGCGCCTTCAGGTAGCTGACCATGACCGCCATGCCGCGGTCCTTGAATGAGCCGGAGGGCGCCAGGTACTCGCACTTGATGCGCGGCTGCCCGCCGCCATAGGCGGTCGGCACCAGCGGGGTCAGCCCCTCGCCGAGCGACACCCGGTCGGGCGCCGGCACCCGCAGCGCCCTGGCATAGCGCCACACCGAACGTTCGGTGGCATCGATGTCCGCAGGGTCGAGGCCGTCGCCGGGGGTCAGGTTGACCGGCTGGCCGGTTTGCGTGCACCGCCAGATCGGGACATCGACCGGATATCGGTACCGACCGTCCTGGGAGAGGTATTCGACCATGGGAAACCTCGCTGGCGGCTCAGACATGTGCAGGCGTTGGCGCGGCGGGTGGGTCCCGGGTCAGGCTGCGCCCGCCCGGGATGACGGCAAGAAAACGCGGTGCGCCGCCCACCGTTCCCTGTCGTCATCCCGGACCGACACGCCGAAGGCGCGACGGAGCCGGGACCTACCCGGCGACGGTCGGCAGTCCGATCATCCGGTGGGGCGCTTCGCCACCAGGTGCAGCATCTCGCAGGTCATCACGACCTCGCCGTCCTGGTTGAGCGTGGTGTATTTCAGCCGGACATGGCCGAACGGCCTGGACGATGACGGCCGCAGTTCCGCCACTTCCGCGGTCGCCCGCAGCGTGTCTCCAGCCCGCACCGGCCGTGGCCAGCGCAGGTTGTCCATGCCGGTGCCGCCGACGTTGGTGTGCTGGAGCGGCCCGCCCTGCCACACCAGCCGGAACGTCAGGGCAAGGGTGTGGATACCGCTGGCGATGACACCGTCGAACATCGATGCCTCGGCGCCGGTCCGGGAGACGTGGAACGGCTGCGGATCCCAGGCCAGGGCGAAGTCCATGATCTGGCTCTCGGTGAGCGTGACCGACTGGCTCTCGATCACGTCGCCGAGCTTCAGATCCTCGAAGAACAGCGAGGACCTCACCCGAGTGCCTCGACGATGGCGTCGCCGAGGTCCTTGGTGCTGGCCTGGCCGCCAAGGTCCGGGGTCTTCGGCCCGCCGCCCTCCAGCACCGTCTCGATCGCCTTGACGATATCGGCGGCGGCGGCCGCGTGGCCGAGATGCTCGAGCATCATCGCGCCCGACCAGATCTGGCCGATCGGGTTGGCGATGCCCTTGCCGGCGATGTCCGGGGCCGAGCCGTGCACCGGCTCGAACATCGACGGGTAGTCGCCCTCCGGGTTGATGTTGGCCGACGGTGCGATGCCGATCGAGCCGGCGACCGCCGGACCCAGGTCCGACAGGATGTCGCCGAACAGGTTGGAGCCGACCACCACGTCGAACCAGTCCGGGTGCAGCACGAAATGCGCGGTCAGGATGTCGATATGGTACTTGTCGGTCTTCAGGTCCGGGTATTCGGCGGCAATCGCCTCGAAGCGCTCGTCCCAGAACGGCATGGTGTGGATGATGCCGTTGGACTTGGTCGCCGAGGTGACCTTCTGCTTGCCGACCCGCCGACACAGTTCGAAGGCGTAGCGCATGATGCGGTCGGTCCCGTGCCGCGTCATGACGGTCTCCTGGATCGCCATCTCGCGCTCGGTCCCCCGGTTCAGCCGGCCGCCGATCTCGGAATACTCGCCCTCGTTGTTCTCGCGGATCACCCAGAAGTCGATGTCCTCGGGGCCGCGGCCGGCCAGCGGGCACTTCATGCCCTTCATCATCCGCACCGGACGCAGGTTGACGTACTGGTGCATCTCGCGCCGGATCGGGATCAGCAGGCCCCACAGCGAGACGTGGTCCGGCACCCCCGGGAAGCCGACGGCGCCCAGGAAGATGGCGTCGGAGTCCTTCAGACGCTCCAGCCCGTCCTCCGGCATCAGCCGGCCGGTCTTGTGGAACCGCTCGCAGCCCCAGTCGTATTCGGTGAAACTGTAGTCCAGGGCGTGCTTGCGGCCGACCGCCTCCAGCACCTTCAGCCCCTCCGGAACCACTTCCCAACCGATCCCGTCACCCGGGATCACCGCCACCTTAAGCGTGGTCATCGCGCCCTCGTCCTGTCGATCCATACCCAACCGGCCGGGATCATAGAAGGGTGCCTCGCCGAACCCAAGGCCGCCGAACTGAACCGCCCCGGGTTTGCCGGAGGCTAGAAGCGCGGACTGCGCACCTTGAAGGCGACGACCAGAAGTCGAGTTCCGAGCGCCCCCAGCACGGAGACGATGATGCTGACCCGCAGCAGCACCGCGTCCTCCTCGGTCAGGAGGTAGAGGACGGCCAGGGAAAGCAGGAACCCCCAGCAAAGGCAGACCTCGGCGTAGAACGAAGTGCGCAATGCCGGGTTGTTGTAGCCGACCCGCAGGATGTCGCGGAGGATGCCGCCGCCGGCACCGCTGATCGCCGCGCACAGCGGTCCCCAGAGCCACAGCGGCTCGGCACCGGCGCGTACCGCGACGACGACGCCGAGCACCGTAAAGGTTGCAAGGCCGATCGCATCGGTCAGTTCCAGCAGGTTTCGGAAGCTCAGGACGCGCGGCCAACGGCCGGTGCCGAAGAGTCGGAGGGCGATCCGGCGCCCGGGCGCTTCCAGCCGGTCGCGCAGGGCGTAGAGGACGTAGGCGGCACCCACGGTGGCGACGACCAGCATCAACGCCAGCGGGCTGGCGACTATGCCGATCGGCTCTCGCCCGACCAGCAGGTCGCGGAGCGCACCGCCGCCGACGGCGGGCAGCGCCGAGAGGACGAAGGCGCCCAGCAGGGAAAAGCCCTCGGCCCGTGCGATCAGCACGCCGGACAGCGCGAAGGCGATGGTGCCGACGATGTCGAACCAGGAAAACCACGGCGTTGCCACCGCGAAGGCCAGCAGGGCGGGCAGTACCGCGCGCCGCCGCAGTTCGTCCGCGGTACCGTCCTCCTGCAGTGTCAGCAGCACCCGGTCGATCGAGGCGATCGTTGCCCGGTCGACGGTGTTCGTGTTGAACAGGATCCGCGGCCGCACCTCGCTCAATTTGATGCGCTGATGCGCGATGAAGGCCGCGCCTGGGGGCCGGAGCGTGACCGCCGCCATCAACTCGAGGCCTGGAGCGAGGAGGCACTGAGCCTTGCCGGACAGCAAGACCTCCACCAGGTCGAGATTGTCCCCGATCCAATGGACAAAGCCATGGTCGTGGGCCTCGGCCAGGATGGCGTCGGGCCCAGCGCCGTAGCTCTTGCCGGCGCTCACCGCGATTCGCCAGCCATGGGTGGCGGCTTCCCGCAGGGCCGCCGTTCCCTCGGCGACAAGCGGCGGCAGATCCGGACCGCACATCAGCACGTCGTTGCGCACCCCGTAGGGGCGCGAGAGCCGGCCGCCTTCAGCCAGGATCTCGTGCTGCAGCGCCGGCAGCGCGAAATCGAGGGTGCCCGACGCGAAGGCAGCCGCGGCATCGGCCGGGTCCATGCGGTGCAGCGAGAGGCCCAGTTGCGCCCGCCGACCGATCGCTTCCAGCAGGCGCAGTTCGAAGCTCCCGCCGGCTGGGCTTGTGGGGTCGACATTGCCGAGCAGCCCGTCGCCTTCGACCAGCCAGGCGCCGTGCAGGACCATCTGGCGAGTGTTCTCGGTTGCCTGGGCCTGGCCGTTCGCCTGCAAGCAGGTCACGAGGACGAGCCACAGAAAAAGGCAGCGTCCGAGCGCGGCGCCAAGACCCCGGACTGCCCTGCGGCGGTCGACAGTGCAGAGGCCCGGCGTCATCGCCTTCGGTCCGTGGGGGTTGTCAGCCAATATTGCTCATCTGAGCGGTCCATCCGATCCCGATCGAAGGCAGGCTAACCCGGCCCCGGCGCTCTCGGAAGGCGGAATGGCGCGGCGATGGAAGCTCGCGCCCCGGTTCACTGCCGTCTTCCCGCTGCATGGACGCCAAGGTCCGCCTCGACGAACAGCCCGACGTCGCCGAAGCCGGAAAGCCTACGCGGCGTGAACGGTCCGGGCCCGCCAGCGCAGGGCGGCGATGCCGAGCGCCCCGGCGATCCCGACCGTCCCGGCGACCAGGGTCTGCAACGGCAGCGCCGGCATCGGCAGCAGCCCGCCGGCGGCGGCCAGGCTTTCGGCGAACAGGGTTATCGCCGGCATCACCGCCACGCCCATCAGGTAGTTCTCCGACCCGACCATCCGGATCGCCCGGAAGGTGAAATAGGTCGAGGGACCGCGCAGAGCGACGCCGACCACGATGCCGGCGATCCAGATCGCCGGGTCGAACACCGCCGACAGCGGAACATGCGCCGCGACGTACCCGCCGGGGTCGAAATGCGAAGCCGTCGTCGCCGCAGCCAACATCAGTGACGCGGTCGCCAGCATGGACGCTCCGGTCAGCCGCATCCGGATCTTGCGGTCGTCGCCCTGGTTCTCGGGGTGCATCTCGGCGATCGCCGAGCACAGGGCGGTGGCGGCGGCCGAGATCAGCATCAGCGTCACCGCGGGGCCGAGGATTCCGCCCGGCAGACCGACTGCCACGCCGCCGACGCCGACCAGCACGACGACCGACCCGAAGGCATCGCTCGTCTTCGGTCGCCGGGCGAACAGGGCCCAAGCCAGCAGGATACCTGCCGGGATGAACAACGTGCTCATCACCGAGATCTCGGCCGATGTCCCATAGGCGAGGGCTGCCGTCAGCGTCGCCGCGGTCACCACCCGCAGGCTGCCGTAGATCCAGGTCTGCGGATGGCGGAACGCCCGCAGCGGCATCGGGCCGCGCCCGGCGGCCACGATCATGGCCGCGCCGCCGACCGCCATCTGGACAAAGGACAGCACCCATGGATTGAAACCATGGCCGGCCACCAGAACCCGGCTGATGAGGATCAGGAGGCCCCAGGACAGAACCGCGGTCGCCACCGCGGTCACGCCCCGGGAGTCGAGTACGGGATCCGTCATGGACGCGATCGTGTCGCGCAAATTTATATTCGTCTACACGGTATAGTGAATACTTCAGGATTGCGACAGAGTGCCGCTCAGACCCCCGGCTTGCGCGACGCCACCAACTCTCCCCGTCGGATCCCCACGCAACGGCCGCCGATCCGAATCGCGGTGGTAACGCCGCCGGCCCGGTCGGTCTCGGCCAGCAGGACCGACGGCCGCCCCATCTCGACACCCTGGGCGATCCGCAGGGCGAGCGTTCCGTCCGCCGGGCCGTCGAGTTCGGCCAGCAGGCCGGCCAGTGCACCGTTGGCGCTGCCGGTCGCCGGGTCCTCCGGCACGCCGTCGAGCGGCGCGAACATGCGGGTCCGCAGATCGAACCCCTCTGCCCCGCCGGCGCGGACATAGCAGTGGATGTCCTTGACCGGCGAGACGCTTGGCGAGGTCTCGATGGCACCGGTCACCGGCCGGGCCGCCTCCAGGGCCGCCCGGTCGACCAGCTCGACCAGCAGAAACGGCAGGCCGACGGTGCCGACCACCGGCACGTGCCGGTCCTCGCGGATCTGCGACGGCCGCAGGCCGAGGCAGGCGGCGACCTCGGTCACGTCGGCCTCGTTCAGGCGCTGGAAAGGCTGGGGTGCGGTCAGCGTGGCGCCGACCGCGCGCCCCTTCTCCCGCATGATCCTGCTCGGCACCAGGCCGGCCGCCTCCTCGAACATCACGCGGTCGCCGACCGGGGCCCCGAACGCCGAGCCTCGCCAGGCCAGCACGGTAGCGGTCCCGACATTCGGGTGACCGGCGAACGGCACCTCCATGCGCGGCGTGAAGATCCGCACCTGGGCGGTGTGCGCCGGGTTCTGCGGCGGCAGCACGAAGGTGGTCTCCGAGTAGTTGAACTCGGTGGCGATCGCCTGCATCGCGGCCTTCGACAGACCCTCGGCGCCGAACACCACGGCCAAGGGGTTGCCGCCGAACGCGGTGTCGGTGAACACGTCGACGGTCTGGTAGGTCAGTGCCATCCCTCTGCTCTCCTTCAGACCGACGTCAGCTCGCCGCGCATCATCGCCACGCAGCGCCCGGCGACGGTGATGCGGTCGCCGGCGTCGTCGCGGATCAGCCGGACGTCGAGCCGGCTCGGACGGCCCATCTCGATGCCCTGGTCGATCACGATATCCAGGTCGCCGTCCCACAGGCCGGCGAACAGGCCGGCGATGGCGACCGCCGCCCCGCCGGTGGCCGGGTCTTCCGGGATTCCCGCCCGGGGCGCGAACATGCGCGACCGGATATGCAGGGTGTCCGGCCCGGCATCCTCGCGGGTATAGAGATAGACCAGCGGCGGCGCCGCCTCGCCGAGATGCTTGAGCTGCAGGCCGGCGTCCCCGCGCGCCGCCGCCAGGACGTCCAGGTCCTCGACCTCGGCGATCACGAAGGTGGCGCCGATCGCCACATGCGCCGGGGCGTGCCGGGCCACCACGATGTTCGGATCCGACAGGCCGACGGCGGCGGCCACCGCCGAGGGGTCGAAACTGCCCCGGACGGTCGGCATCGCCGGCGAGGTCAGCCGGGCGCCGACCGCCGTGCCGCCGACGCGAAGGATGTCGAGGCCGACCGCACCGATCGCCTCCTCGAACACCACCGCGTCGCCGACCGGCCGCCCGAAGATCTCGCCGCGCCACGACAGCACGGTAGCGGTCCCGACATTCGGGTGGCCGGCGAACGGCAGCTCCATGCCGGGCGTGAAGATCCGCACCTTGGCGGTGTGGGCCGGATCCTCCGGCGGCATCACGAAGGTGGTCTCCGGACAGTTGAACTCCCGGGCGATCGCCTGCATGGCCTCGGTCGACAGGGTTTCGCCGCCCAGTACCACGGCCAGTGGATTGCCGCCGAACGCGGTCTCCGTGAACACGTCCACGGTCTCGTATATCAGGGTCATCGGTCTCTTCCCCGGATGTCCGGCCTACCAGGCCAGCAGTTCGCCACGCATCACCGGCGCACAGCGCCCGCCCATGCGGATCGCCGTCACCGTCCCGTCCCGCCAGTCGGCCTCGCCCTCCAGCAGGCTCGGCCGCCCCATCTCGACGCCCTGGGCGATCTTCAACTCGAGGGTCCCCGGCACGGCGCGCAGCGATGCCAGCAAGCCCATCAGCGCGACGTTGGCACTGCCGGTGGCCGGATCTTCGGCGACGTTGCGGAGCGGCGCGAACATGCGTGCCCGGATGTCGACGGTGTCGGCGCCTCCGGTTCGCACGTAGCTCAGGATGGCGCCGTGCGGCACCACGGTCGGTGCGCTCCCGAAGGCGCCGGCGTCGGGCCGCGACCGCTCAAGGGCCGCACGATCGGCCAGTTCGGCAACCAGGAACGGCAGCCCGCCGGAGGCGATGATCGGCCGGTGCACGTCGGTCCGGATGTCTTCCGGGGTTAGGCCGATACAGGCGGCGACGTCCTCGACCGTCGCCTCGACGCCGGTGCTGAACGCCTCCGGCGCCGTCAGCATGGCGCCGACCGGCCGCCCCCCGTCCGACTGCACGGTCATCGGGACCAGTCCGGCGATCTCCTCGAACGCCAGCCGGTCGCCGAGCTTCCGCCCGAACGCCTCGCCGCGCCAGGCCAGCACGGTGGCGGTGCCGACATTCGGATGGCCGGCGAACGGCATCTCGCGCTTGCCCGAGAAGATCCGCACCCGGGCGGTGTTGGCGGTATCCGCCGGCGGCAGCACGAAGGTGATTTCCGAGTAGTTGAACTCCCGGGCGATACGCTGCATGGCCTCGGTCGACAGGCCCTCGGCGCCGAACACCACGGCCAGCGGGTTGCCGCCGAAGGCGGTGTCGGTGAACACGTCGACGGTCTCGTAGGTCAGGGTCATGGCACAGTTCTCCATTCGGCGCCGCGGGACAGCTTTCGAGCCCCCGTCGTGCCGTGTCCCGGATCCGTTCCACCTGCGGCGGCCCGGTCCGGGTTGACGTCATTTAGAACTCCTACCCCGTCGTCATCCCGGACGCCGCGACCGCGGCGAGCTGGGATCCGGCCGGCGACGGGCGTCGCCGATCAGTCGACCAGCACCAGGCTGATCCGGCGGTTCTGCTTGCCCTTGTTCTCGATCTTGGCGATCGCCACACGACCGATCTCGCCGAGCGACTTCAGATGCGTGCCACCGCAGGGCTGGTAGTCCACGTCGTCGCCGATCCGGATCATCCGCACCCGCCCGGCCCCCATCGGCGGCTTGACCGACATGGTGCGGACCAGGTCGGGATTGGCCGACAGCTCGTCGTCGGTGATCCAGGATATCGTCAGCGGATGGTCGGCCGCGATCAGCCCGTTCAGCCGCTCGGTCAGCGCTTCCTTGTCCGGCACGTTCTCCGGCAGCAGGTCGAAGTCGAGCCGGCCCTTGCCGTCGCCGATCTGGCCGCCGGTCACGCCACCGACCACCTGGCTGCACATCACATGCAGGGCGGTGTGCACCCGCATATGCCGGTAGCGGCGGTCCCAGTCCAGGGTCGCCGTGACCTTCTCGCCGACCGCCACCGGCGGTGCCGCTTCCGCCGGCACATGGGCGATGCCGCCGTCGGCCTTGCGGGCGTCGACGATCACCACGGTGCTGCCGTCGGCGCGGGTCAGGGTGCCGCTGTCGCCCGGCTGGCCGCCGCCCGTCGGATAGAACACCGTGCGGTCGAGGACGATGCCGGCGTCACCGACGGCGGTCACCGTCGCCCCGCAACTCTTCAGGTAGGCATCCTCGCGGAACAGTTCCTCGGTCATGGCGTCCCCATCGCGCTGGTCTCGGCTTCCTGCAGCACCGCCTGATAGACGGCCCGGTCGACATTACCACCGGACAGGATCAGGCCAACCTTGCGTCCCTGCCACCGGTGCCGTTCCTTCAGAAGCGCGGCCAGCGGCGCCGCCCCGGCGCCTTCCGCGACGTTGTGGGTGTCGGTGAAGTAGTGGCGCATGGCGGCCTTGATCTCGTCCTCGGTCACCCGCAGCACGCTCGACGCCCCGGCGCGGATGGCGTCGAGAGCCCCGGGAACCGGTACCCGGCAGGCCATGCCGTCGGCCATGGTGTCGGCGCTGTTGGTGGACACCGGCTCACCGGCCTCCAGGCTGAGCGCGTAGGCCGGCGCGTTGGCCGCCACCACCCCGATCACCTCCGCCTTCGACCCGACCGCATCGCGGGCCGCCATCACCCCGCAGATCCCGGAGCCGAGACCGATCGGGACATAGACGGCTTCCAGGTCCGGCACGCCCCGGAACAGCTCGAGCGCGTAGGTCCCGACGCCGGCGACCAGCAGCGGGTGGAAGCTCTTCAGCATGTGCAGGCGGCGTTCCTCGGCCAGCCCGACCGCGTGCTCCAGGGCCTCCTGGAAATCGTGGCCGTGGACCACCAGCTCGGCACCGAAGGCCCGCATGGCGGCATTCTTCTCGACCGAGTTGCCTTCCGGCACGACGATCGTCGAGGACAGGCCGGCACGGGTTGCCGCGAACGCGACCGACTGGCCGTGGTTGCCGCGGGTCGCGGCGATCACGCCCGTCACATCCGGCCGCGACCGCCGCAGATCGTCCATGTAGACGATGCCGCCGCGGATCTTGAAGGCCCCGGCCGGAGTCTGGTTCTCGTGCTTGACCCATACCTCGCAGCCCGCCCGTTCGCACAGCAGCGGCCAGCGGTACTGCGGGGTCGGCGGCATGACGGCATGCACCAGCTCGGCGGCACGCTCCAGTTCGGTCAGTCCGACGGTGTCGTTCATCGGTCGCCTACCTGTTGTATTGCACCCATGACAATGTCTCGATTGTCATATCTATTGTCATCGATATTGTACCCGTATATACCGATCAAGCGGAACATTGTCACCATGACGGAATGGCTGCCCGACCTCGAGCACCGCACCGGCCCGCGCTACCGCGCGATCGCCGAAGCGATGGCCGACGCGATCCAGGGTGGCTCGTTGACGCCCGGCACCCGTCTGCCGACGCATCGCGATCTGGCATGGCGGCTCGGGGTGACCGTCGGGACGGTGACGCGCGCCTACAAGGAGGCGACCGCGCGCGGCCTGGTCGACGGCGAGATCGGCCGCGGTACCTTCGTGCGCGACGCCCGTATCCGCGGCTGGGGCCAGGTCGCCGACAACAACGCGCCGATCGACTTCGGGCTGAACTTCCCGCCCTGTCAGGACGACGGCGAGGCGGCGCTGCGCCGCACGCTGGCGGAGATCGCTTCCGACAACCGGGCGCCGGCCCTGACCTGCTACGACCCCAGCGGCGGCCGCCCGGCGCATCGTGCCGCCATGGCCGAGTGGCTGCGCCGCGACATGCGCCTGCCTGCCGACGTCGACCGCACGCTGGTTGTCGCCGGCGCCCAGCACGGCATCGCGGTCGCCCTGACCGCGACCTTCGAGCCCGGCGACATCGTGCTGTGCGAACGCCTCACCCACCCCGGCTTCAAGAGCGTCGCCGCGGCACGGCACCTGCGCGTCATCGGCGTCGACATGGATGCCGGCGGCATCGTGCCGGACGCCCTCGACGCCGCCATCCGCCAGCATCGGCCGAAAGGCGTATTCCTGATTCCGACCTTGCAGAACCCCACGGCCTCGGTGCTCTCCGAGGCACGCCGCGACGCGGTCGCCGGGATCGTAGCGCGGCACGGGGTGACGCTGATCGAGGACGACATCTATCACGCCTTCGCCGACGGTGCCGGCACCCCCGGCGCGCCGGTCCCGATCACCGCCCGGATCCCCGAGCATTCCATCTACGTGACCGGCGCCTCGAAGCACCTGGCACCGGGGTTGCGGGTCGGTGCGGTGCACGGGCCGGAGGCGATGCGCACCCGATTGCTGGCGGGACTGCGCGATACCCTGTGGATGGTGCCCCCGCTGGTGGTGGAGATCCTGGTGCGGTGGCTCGCCGACGGCACCGCGAGGCGCCTGGCGGAGGCCAAGCGCCAGGAGCAGGCGGCCCGCGGCGCGCTCGCCCGGGCCCGCCTCGGCGGCTGGCTGTCGGCGGCGCCGGTCGCCAGCCCGCATCACTGGCTCACGGTCCCGGAGCCGTGGCGCGGCTCGGCGGCGGCCACGCTGGTGGAGCGCGGCGTGACGGTCGCCGATGGGCCGGTGTTCGCGGCAGCCCCGGGGGCCGGCCGCGACCACATCCGCCTGGCCCTCGGCAGACCCGCCGACCGGGCGGCGGTGCAGCGCGGCCTCGACCAGGTCGCCGCGACCCTCGCCCTCGACCCGACCCTGGACCGGGCCGTGCTGTAGCCAGCCAGCGCGATGTTTGAGGTGTATCAAAGCGGCGGGCCCGGCCGGACGACTAGGGTCGCTGCATGCGTTGCGACGATGCCAATCGCCTTGTCCTGACCCCGACCCTGCTCGGCCGCGACGGCTTGCTCCGCGCCTTTACCCTGGTGACGGTCGACCGCTCGGCGCTGACCCTGGCGGCTTGGATCGCGGAGACCGAGACCGCCGCGCCACGCCATGATCGACGGATCCTCGGCAGCGACACGGACAGCATCCCGCCGCGCGGATTGGTCGGCCTGATCGCGCCGACCGGGTGCCTGTTCGCGGTGTTCGCCTATGCAGCCGAGCCGGCTGCCCCCAGGACCGGCGTACTGGCGATCCGGGGTCCGAGCTGGAGCGCACCGTTGGGCGGACGCCTGGTCCCGGAGCGCATCGAGGAGACCATGACGCAGATGGCCGCCGCGCTCGGTTGCAGCGAGATCCGACGCACGGGCTGGTAACCGGGCGGCATGCTCAGGCTTCGGGCCTGACCGTGTGCACATGGTTCAGCGGGCCGTGTCCGCGTCCCCAGCCCGGGGCCGTGGCGATCGCCGTCAGCACATAGTTGCGGGCACGGCGGATCGCCTTGGTGAGGCTCAACCCCTGCGCCAACCCGCAGGCGATCGCCGACGCCAGCGAGCATCCGGTCCCGTGGGTGTGCTTGGTCTCGATCCGCGGGCCGCGGATCGCTTCGATCCCGTCCTCGCTCGCCAGCAGATCCACCACGTCGCGACCGCTCATGTGACCGCCCTTGAGCAGCACCGCCCGCGGCCCGAATGACAGCAGCAGCTCCGCGGCCTGGCGCATGGCGTCCTCGTCGCGGATCGTCAGGCCGGTCAGTAGTTCGGCCTCCGGCACGTTCGGGGTCAGCACCGTCGCGCGGGTGATCAGCCGGTTCTTCAGGACGCCCATCGCGCTCGGCTCCAGCAGCGGGTGCCCGCCCTTGGCGACCATCACCGGATCGACCACCAGCGGCACGCGCGGCAGCCGCGCCTCGAGCACGTCGCACACCGCCTCGATCACCGGTGCCGAGTGCAGCATGCCGGTCTTGACGCAATCGACACCGATGTCGCCGATCACCAGTTCCATCTGCTGGCGCAGGAACGCGGTCGGCACCTCGTGAACGCCGAACACGCCCTCGGTATTCTGTGCCGTCAGCGCGGTGATCGCCGTCATCGCAAAGCCGCCGAGCGCGGTTACGGTCTTGATGTCGGCCTGGATTCCGGCGCCGCCGCCGGAATCCGAGCCGGCGACGATCAGCACCCTTCCGGCGATCCGGCGCGCCGTCCCGCCGTCGCTCATTCCGCACCCTCGCCGGCCTTGCTCTCGATCGCCGCGACGATGGAATCGACGATCCGGGAGACCGCCCGCTCGTCCTCGCCTTCGGCCATCACCCGGATCACCGGCTCGGTGCCGGACTTGCGGATCAGCAGTCGACCGCTGCCTTCAAGGGCACGCTCGCCTTCGGCCACCGCCTCCTTGACGATCTTGCGCTGCAGCGGGTCGCCGCCAGCGTCGAAGCGGGCGTTCTTCAAGACCTGCGGCAGCCGCTCGAACACGCGCGCGACCTGCGACAGCGGCTTGTCGGCGCGCACCAGCACCGCCAGCACCTGCAGCGCCGCCAGCAGGCCATCGCCGGTCTTGGCATAGTCGCTGAAGATCATGTGGCCGGACTGCTCGCCGCCGACGTTGTAGCCGTCTGAACGCATGCGCTCGAGGACGTACCGGTCGCCGACCTTCGTGCGAACCAGCTTCAGGTCGATCGATTCCATGAACCGCTCGAGCCCGAGGTTGGACATCACGGTGGCCACTACCCCGCCGCCCTTCAGGCGCCCGTCCTCCGACCACGACCGCCCGATCATGCCTAGCACCTGGTCGCCGTCGATGACCTGGCCGATCTCGTCCGCCAGGATCAGCCGATCGGCGTCGCCGTCGAAGGCCAGGCCGACATCGGCGCGCTCCTCGACAACCCGCGCCCGCATCGCCTGCGGGGCGACGGCGCCGGCCCGGTCGTTGATGTTGAAGCCGTCCGGCGTCACGCCCATCGCCACCACGTCGGCGCCGAGCTCGTAGAGCACGCGCGGGCCGACCTTGTAGCCGGCCCCGTGGGCGCAATCGACCACCACCTTCAGCCCGTCCAGGCTCAGGTTCGACGGGAACGACGCCTTGACCGCCTCGATGTATCGACCCTGGGCGTCCTCCAGCCGACGGGCCCTGCCGAGATCGGCGGATCCGGCCAAGGCGGTCGGTCCGAGGCTCTCCAGCCGGGCCTCGATGTCGGCCTCGACCGCGTCGGACAGCTTGTAGCCATCCGGGCCGAACAGCTTGATGCCGTTGTCCTGATAGCCATTGTGCGACGCCGAAATCACCACGCCGAGGTCGGCGCGCAGCGACGGCGTGAGCATCGCCACCGCCGGGGTCGGCATCGGGCCGACCAGCACCACGTCCATCCCGATGGCGGTGAAGCCCGCCACCATCGCCGGTTCCAGCATGTAGCCGGACAGGCGGGTGTCCTTGCCGATCACGGCCAGCGGCCGTCGGCCGTGGTCCTTGCGGAAATGCAGCCCTGCGGCCATCGCCACCTTCATGGCGAGGTCGGCGGTCATCGGCTCGGTGTTGGCCCGACCGCGGATGCCGTCGGTCCCGAACAGCGCGCGCGCCATGCTGGTCACCCAGGTTGGTCTCGTGTCTGGCTTATAGCCGATCCTCCCCGGCTCGGCGACCCGCGAGAGGCGGAGCAGGTTGCGGCCCAAGACGAGTGCCACCCGTGACGTAGACATTGGCACCAAGGATCCGACCCCGATACGGTGGCGGTCGGCATCGAAGCACGCGCCGCGATACCGGGGAGCCCCCGCCGTGCCGCATCAGCCCCTGTTCCACGGCTGGAAGGTCGTCGCCACGGCGTTCCTGGTCGCGTTGTTCGGCTGGGGTTTCGGATTCTACGGCGCCGGCGTCTACCTCGCGACCCTGGCGGAAGCCCGGGGCTGGGCGACCGGGACCCTCGGGGCCGCGATCACCGGCTACTATCTGCTGGGCGGCGCCCTGCTGACCGGCGTGCCCCGGTTGATCGAGCGCCTCGGCGAGCGCCAGGTGCTGCTGGCCGGCAGCGTCGTCATGGGGATGGCGGCGCTGGCGGTCACCTGGGTGACCGAGACCTGGCAACTGTGGCCGGCCTTCCTGGCGATGAGCTTCGGCTGGGCGACCATGAGCGGGGTGATGGTCAACGCCCTGGTGGCGCCCTGGTTCGACCGCCGGCTCGGCATGGCGATCAGCCTGGCGCTGAACGGCGCCAGCTGCGGCGGCGTGATCGTGGCGCCGCTGTTGATCCTGGCGATCGACCGCATCGGCTTCACCGCCGGGGTCGGTGTCGTGGTGCTGGCGATGGCGGTCACGCTGTGGCCGGCCGCGATCCTGGTCCTCGGCACCTCGCCGGCGCGGCTGGGCCTGGCGCCGGACGGTACGACCGCCGGCCCCTCCGGCGGCGCCTCGATCGCGGCCCCCCTGCGCCCGTCGACCGGCACCCTGCTGCGCATGCCGTCGCTCTGGTCCGTCATGGTGGCGTCCGCGATCAGCCTGTTCGCCCAGGTCGGGTTCCTGACGCATCAGGTCGCGTTCCTGTCGCCCCGGCTGGCGCCCGAGACCCTCTCACTGGCCGTCGGGCTGACCACCGGCGCCGCGATTGTCGGCCGGGTCGCGACCGGCTTCGTGATCGACCGCGTCGATCCCCGGGTCGCGATGGCGGTCACCCTCGCCGTGCAGACCGCGGCCCTGGTGGTGCTGGCGACCATGCCGGCAGTTCCGGCGACCCTGGCCGCCTGCACCGCCTATGGCCTCGGGGTCGGTAACTTGATCACCCTGCCGAGCCTGATCCTGCGCCGCGAGGTGGCGCCGGCGGCGTTCACCGCCGCCGTCGGCCTGGTGATGGCCGGATCGCAGGTGACCTACGCCTTCGCGCCGCTGTCGATCGGGCTGTTGCACGACCGCTTCGCCGACTACGCCGCGGCCTGGTGGCTGTGCGCCGGGCTCGACCTGGCGGCGGCGATCCTGGTGCTCGCCCGCCGCCGACGCTGATCCCGAGTGTTACCGGTCGACGGCGTCGAGGGCGCGCTGCACCGTCAGCGCCTGCACCGTCTCGGCGACGTCATGGACCCGCAGCACCTGGGCGCCGCAGGCGGCCCCCGCCAGCGCCAGCGCCAGCGACCCGGGCAGGCGCTGCGACGCCGGCTCGCCGCGCGACATCTTGCCGATCGAACTCTTGCGCGAGGCCCCGAACAGCACCGGGCAGCCGAGGCCGTGAAGGACGGCGAGCCAGGACGTTACCTCGAGGTTGTGATCGACGCCCTTGGCGAAGCCGAAACCGGGATCGACCAGGATCCGCTGGCGGGCGATGCCGGCCCGCTCGGCCGCCGTCACCCGCGCCTCCAGCTCATCGTAGACATCGAGCGGCGCGCAGTCGTAGCGCGGCTCGGCCTGCATGGTCCTGGGCTCGCCGCGCATGTGCATCAGCACCACCGGGCAGCCGCGCGAGGCGACCAGGGCGGCGGCGTCCGGGTCGTGCGACAGCGCCGACACGTCGTTCACCCAGGCGGCCCCGGCATCCAGAGCGGCGACCATGACCGCGGCGTTACGACTGTCGATCGACACCGTATGCCCGGCCGCGGCCAGCGCCCGCACCACCGGTTCGGTCCGGCGGATCTCGTCGGCGAGCGCGACCGGCTCGGCGCCGGGGCGCGTCGACTCACCGCCGACATCGAGGATCGTCGCGCCCTGGGTGGCCAGGGCCTCGCCATGCGCGATCGCGGCCTCGGTCCCGGCGTGGTAGCCACCGTCGTAGAAGCTGTCCGGCGTCGTGTTGACGATGCCCATGAGCAGCGGCGCCCGGGCATCGCCCAGCAGCGGCCGCGGCCCGCACAGCCGCTGCAGACGGGTCTCCCGGTCCGGGATGTCGAGGTCCGCGAGCCTTTCGACCGGCACCCGTGTCACCCGGATCGTCGGACCGGCGCGCACGATCAGGTCGACGGCTCGGAAACCGATCGTTCCGCCGGCGAGCCACCATGCGGAACCGCCCGCCACCGCGGCCTCGGCAGCCACGCCGGTCAGCGGATCGCGCGGCAGCAGGTAGAACGGGTGACCGGAACGCAGAAGCCCGCGCATCGGCGCGGGCTCCCGTTCGATCTCAATCACCGAGTGTAGCCCCGGCCACCGGGTCAGTCGCCCGGCTGCGGGTCCGGTTCGAAGCCGCCGGTGCCGCCGGCACCCGGGGTCTCCGCCCCGCCGGTCGGCACCGATGCGCGCCGGCCCGCCGCGGGCTTCTGGGTGTCGTCGCGTCCGCCGTTGCGATCGACCGGCCGACCGGCCAGCAGATCGTTGATCTCGTCGCCGGACAGGGTCTCGTACTCCAGCAAGCCCTTGGCGAGGGTGTGCAGATCTTCGAGATGCTCGATCAGGACCCGTCGGGCATCCTGGTAGGCACCGTCGGTGACCCTCCGGATTTCCTCGTCGATGACCTTCGCCGTGGCATCCGAGACGTTCTTCTGCTGGGTCACGGAGTGGCCCAGGAACACCTCCTGCTGGTCCGCCGAATAGGCCAGGAAGCCGAGCTTGTCGCTCATGCCCCACTCGGTGATCATCCGTCGGCTCATGTCGGACACCATGCGGATGTCGGACGACGCGCCGGTGGTGATACGGTCGGAACCGAAGATCAACTCCTCGGCGATCCGGCCACCGCAGGCGACGCGCAGGTCGTCCATCAGCTTGGCCAGCGACAACGAGATCCGATCGCCTTCCGGCAGGCGCATGACCATCCCCAGCGCACGACCGCGCGGGATGATGGTGGCCTTGTGGATCGGATCGCTGTCACGGCAGTGCAGCGCCACGATGGCGTGTCCGGCCTCGTGATAGGCGGTCAGCTTCTTCTCTTCCTCGGTCATGACCATGGAACGCCGCTCGGCGCCCATCATGACCTTGTCCTTGGCCTCCTCGAACTCGGACATGCCAACCACGCGCTTGCCCTTGCGGGCGGCGAGCAGGGCGGCCTCGTTCACGAGGTTGGCGAGGTCGGCGCCCGAGAAGCCCGGGGTACCGCGCGCGATCACCCGCGCCTCGACGTCGGGGCCGAGCGGCACCTTGCGCATGTGGACCTTGAGAATCTTCTCGCGGCCGAGGATGTCCGGGTTCGGCACCACGATCTGGCGGTCGAATCGGCCCGGGCGCAACAGCGCCGGGTCGAGGACGTCGGGCCGGTTGGTGGCGGCGATCAGGATGACGCCCTCATTGGCCTCGAAGCCGTCCATCTCGACGAGCAGCTGGTTCAGGGTCTGCTCGCGCTCGTCGTTGCCGCCGCCGAGGCCAGCACCACGATGCCGGCCGACGGCATCGATCTCGTCGATGAAGATGATGCAGGGAGCGTTCTTCTTGCCTTGCTCGAACATGTCGCGAACACGCGACGCACCGACGCCGACGAACATCTCGACGAAGTCGGAGCCCGAGATCGTGAAGAACGGCACGTTGGCCTCGCCGGCGATGGCGCGCGCCAGCAACGTCTTGCCGGTACCCGGCGGACCGACGAGCAGGCAGCCCTTCGGAATCTTGCCGCCGAGCCGCTGGAAGCGCTGCGGATCCTTCAGGAACTCGACGATCTCCTCGAGTTCGGTCTTGGCCTCGTCGATGCCGGCGACGTCGTCGAAGGTCACCCGGCCGGTCTTCTCGGTCAGCAGGCGCGCCCGGCTCTTGCCGAAGCCCATGGCCTTGCCGCCACCGCCCTGCATCTGACGCATGAAGAAGATCCAGACCCCGATGAACAACAGCATCGGGAACCAGGAGATCAGGATCCCGAGCACGCCGGACATGCCCTCCTCGGGCGGTGCCGCGGAGATCCGCACGCCGGCCTTGCTCAGGCGGTCGACCAGGCCGGGATCCTGCGGCGTGTAGGTCGAGAACCCACGGCCGTCGGAGAAGTGGCCGTTGACCGTATTGCCCTGAATGGTGACCTGATTGACTCGTCCGGACTCGACCTCGGCCAGGAAGTCCGAGTACGGCAGGCTGTACTGGCTGGTCCGCGGCGTCGACCCGTTGAACAGGTTGAAGAGCGCCACCAGCAGGACGCCGATGATGATCCAGAGAGCCAGATTCTTGCCGAAATTGTTCACGTAGCCTGCCTTCCGTTGCACGGCAGTGAGGACCGGAATTCGCCGCCGATGTGGCTACGCCGACCGGTCGCGGAAACAAGGCCGATCGGTCGGAACCGAACCCGGACTTCTTCCCCAACCCATTCGGACAGCGCAGGCACGCATGATACAAGGTGGGGGAGGGCGATACCTCCGTCAAGGTCGACGACCGACGGCAAAGCCAACCGCACGGCGTGCGGAATCGTCGCATCGGCGATCATGCGCCGTCCGAGTGCGGTTCGGCGCCAGCGACGCCAACCCTCGGCGCCGCAGACCCCGACCTTGACCGGCCGCGCCGTCGGGTTCTGGATATCGAACCGGCGGTCCCACCGGGCGGTGCCGCCGGCCGCCACCGTCACCGGCAGCCCGGCCTGGCGCCAGTCGCGCAGGATCGCCAGAGTGGCACCGCCGTCGCCCGCCTCGACCCGGCAGCCGGCCAGGGTACGTGCGTGCGGGGCGGCGGCACCGGTGGCAATCCACCCGGTCAACCGGGCGAGGCGATCCCCGCGCACCGGATAGCCGAGCCCGCCGACCGCCCGAAGGGCGCGGTCGACCAGCCGGTCCCGCAGCATCGGCGGGGCGGCATTCAGGGCGGCGAGGTCGAACACCACCGCGCCGGTCGCCCGGATCTCGGCATGTTCCGCCATCCACCCGGCGGCGAGATCATCGAAGGCGGCGCGTGCCACCGTCATCGCCGCCGCGACCCGCCCCAACCGTTCCGGGGTGATCCCTGCCACCGCCAGCACGGGCGCCAGTTCGCGCAGTCCGGTGCGCGCAAAGCGTGGGTCGCGGTTCGACGGGTCATCGGTCCAGATGATGCCGGCAGCCCGGCAGGTCGCCGTCAGCCTGACCTTCGGCATCGCCAGCAGCGGGCGCAACAGGCGCACCCCGTCGACGATCCGCGAAGCCGCCATCCCGGCGAGGCCGTCGGGTCCGGTCCCGCGGTCGATACGATGCAGCAGGGTCTCGGCCTGGTCGTCGAGATGATGGGCGAGCAGCAACGCCCCGGCACCGTCGGCATGGCAGGCCTCGAGCAGCAGCCGGTAGCGGGCCTCGCGGGCCGCGGCCTGCAGCCCGGTCGTCGGCTTGACGCCGGTCCAGGCCAGCGTCCGGTGGCGGCGCCCGCGGGCCCGCGCGTGCCGGGCGACCGCGGCCGCCTCGTCGGCGGCGTCGGGCCGCAGGCGGTGGTCCACGGTGTAGACGATCAACTCACCACCGCGCCGCCGGGCCCACAGGTCCACCAGATGCAGCAAGGCCATGCTGTCGGGCCCGCCCGACACCGCGACCGCCAGCGCGCCGGCAGCGTCCGCGCGCCCGTCGAGCAACGCATCGAGCCGGGCGGCGAAGACCGCCGGGTCCACCGGTGACTGATCGGGCTGCAGAGCGGTCGCGCTCAGGGCGCGCACTTCAACCGGCCGGTCTCCTGGACCAGCCGGCGTCTGATGTTGGTCGGCGCGTCCGGGAATTCCGCCTGCAACCGGGCGAAGGTGGTGCAGGCCTCGGCCTTCTGGCCGACCTGGGCGAGCGCCATGCCGAGCTTCAGCAGGTTGTCGGCGGCCTTCGGGCTTTTCGGGTACCTCTGGTAGCCCTCGAGGAAGGCGACAGCGGCATCCTGGTAGCGCTGGCGCACGTAGTAGGTCTCGCCGAGCCAGTACTGCGCATTGCCGGCGAGCGCGTCGTCCGGATGCGCCTTGACGAACCCCGTGAACGCCACTTCGGCACGGTCGTAGTCGTGCTTCACGAGCATGTTGAAGGCGTCTTCGTACTGCTGCTGGATGGTGCCGTCGCTCGCCAACGCCTGCTGTGGCGCCTGGGCGCCAACGGCGGAGCCGGCCTGCGCGATCTCGGCCGGCGAGAGCTGACCGAGCGCCCGCGGCGCCGCCCCGGGCGTCTGCTCCGACGGCGCCGATGCCGAGGGCAGGGTCATGCTCGACGGCGCGGAACCCGACCGGGTTGGCGTTCCGCCACCCTCCAGGGCCTGCAGGCGCAGGTCGGTATCGGCCTGCACCTTTTCGAGTTGGATATCGGTCCGATCCAGCTTGTAGCCGAGTTCCTCGACGCGACCGGTCAGGTTGCGGATCTGGGTCTCGAGTTGCTGGACCTTGGTCAGAAGATTCGGCAGGGCGGCCTGGGCTCCGGCGTCGACCGGGCCACTGAGGCTACCGGCCGGCGGCGTCTGTCCGGCATAAACGGACCGCTGCAGGTCGGTGACCGTGCGTTCCATCCGCTGGACCCGCTCGACCAGCGCCGAGACGTCCTGCTGGGCGGCAGCCGATACCGGACCCACAAGCATAGCAACCGCGACGAAAGCGACCGCGATCGCGGACCGGGAACATAGGGACAGTGCGAAGCCGTTGCGCATCATGACCCGATCCATATTCGTATCCGAGGGCGAAAATGAGGCGCCGACGGCCGCGGGGTTGCCGCGGCCGTCGATTCACGCACTCAGCTTCGCGGCCGTCAGTTGATGACGGTGACGGAGCGGCGGTTCTGGGCCCAGGCCTCCTCGTTCGAACCGAGGACCGTCGGGCGCTCCTTGCCATAGGAGATCGTCGCGACACGGCTCGGGTCGACGCCGAGGGAAACCAAGTAGTCACGGGCCGCGGCGGCACGCCGCTCACCCAGTGCCAGGTTGTACTCGCGGGTGCCGCGCTCGTCGCAATGACCTTCGACGGACACGGTCGCCTGCGGATACTTGCGCAGCCAGAAAGCCTGCTTCTCCAGCGTGGTGCGCGACTCGGCCGACAACTCGGAACTGTCGAACGCGAAGAACACCCGGTCGCCGACATTAACAACGAAATCCTCAGACGAGCCTGCCGCCGGGCCAACCGGGGCTGCCGCGGTCTGCGGCTGCGTGCCGCCACCGGTGCCCGTGTTGGCAGACGTGTCCGGAGCGGTCTCGCACGCGGCGAGGAGCGCGACGACGGCGAAAACGCTCAACAACTTCATGCGCATGATTTGGTCATCCCTCTGGAGATGTGTGAACCCTGGCGCCCCGCCCCCCTGGTGTCCGGTGGGACCCCTTCCTCCGGGCCCTGCCTTCTGGTCGGTCGCACGTATCTCCGCCCGGCCCCCGACCGCGAGCGAGGCCCCTTATACTTGCGTAACGCTTAAATAAGCAAGGGGCTCCATGGGTTCGTAACTTTAACGCAATAACGGACTCCACGCCGGATCGGAGGCATCCAACGGCGTTACCATTTCCCGCTCGTTGTAGCCTGTGAGATCGATCGTATAGAGCTTCGACTCGCCGCCTCGCCCGTTCCTGTCGGTGCGCTGTTGCTTGAAATACACCAGAACCCGGCCATTCGGCGACCAGCTCGGGGCCTCGACCAGGAAGCCGCTGGCCAGCAGCCGCTCGCCCGATCCGTCGACCCGCATCACCCCGATGTGAAACTCGCCACCGGTGATCTTGGTGAACGCTATGAGATCGGCGCGGGGCGACCATACCGGAGTTGCATAGCGGCCCTGTCCAAAACTGATGCGCCGCACCCCGGCACCGTTGGAATCCATCAGGTAGAGCTGCTGCGAACCGCCGCGGTCGGAGTTGAACACCACCTGGGTGCCGTCCGGCGACAGGCTCGGCGAGGTGTCGATCGACGGGCTGTTGGTCAGGCGCGTCACCCGCCGGGTGCGCAGGTCCATGCGGTAGAGGTCGGTGATGCCGTCGCGCGCCAGGCTCATGATCACCTGGTTGCCGTCGGGCGAGAACCGCGGCGCGAAGGTCATGCCGGGGAAGTCGCCGAGGACCTCCTGCTGCCCGGTGTCCAGGTTGAAGATGTAGACCCGCGGCTTGTTGTTGTAATAGGCGAGATAGGTGATCTCCTGGTGCGTCGGCGAGAACCGCGGGGTCAGCACCAGGGTGCCGAAATCGGTCAGGAACTGATGGTTGGCGCCGTCCTGGTCCATGATCGCCATGCGCTTCCGGCGGCGGTTCTGGGCGCCCTCCTCGGCGATGTAGACGATGCGGCTGTCGAAATAGCCATCCTCGCCGGTGATCCGCTTGTAGATCATGTCGGCGATGATGTGCGCGGCGCGGCGCATCGAATCCGGGATCACGGTCAGCGTGGTGCCGGTCATGTACTGCTCGGCGAACACGTCCCACAGCCGGAAGTCGACCCGGACCTGACGGTTGCCGATCTCGGTCACCCGGCCATGGACCAGCGCCTGGGCATTGATCAGCCGCCAGTCGCCGAAGCGCGGAACCGCGTCGAAGTCCAGATCGGTCTGGATGAAGGCGTTCTGGTCGATCGGCGCGAACAGGCCGGAACGCTCCAGGTCGGCGCGGATGATGGCGGCGATCTCGCGGCCGAGCCGGGTCGGCTCGATGCCCTGGCCCTTGAAGTCGGAGATCGCCACCGGCAGCGCCTCGACCCGGCCCTGGGTGATGTCGATGCGCAGTTCGGCCGAGGCCGGCCGCGGCATCCCGACGACCCCGCCGGCGGCCAGCCCGCCGGCAACCGCCCCGCCGAACGCCAGCCGGCCGAGGCCACGCCGCGACAGGTCGGCGCGCGACGATTCAACCACTGGCCGGGCCGGCGTGTGCGGCGTCAGGACAGCATGTCCTTCGGATCGAAGGTGATCGTGAAGCTTTTCCATGTCTCGTACTTCTCCGGCGGGAGGTTGAGTGGGGTACAGGACGGATTGCGCAGGGCCCGCAGCGCGGATTCCGCTGCGGCCCGGAAGAACGGGTCCGACCGCATGCGGCCGTAGTCCACGACCTCGGCGTCGCGCACCGTTCGGTCGGGGTTCATGCGGACCTGGATCTCGACCGCCAGCGACTCTCCTTGTTTCGCGCCCGCCGGCACCAGCCAGCAACGCGCGATCTGCTGACGGATCGCATCCATCTCCGATACCGACAACGGCCGATCGGCGTCGAAGTTCGACCGGCGTGCCGTCGAATCCGAAGTCTTCGGCGCATTGTTCTCGGATTCCGCAGGCGTCGCCGCCGTGTCCTTCATCTTCTGGACGGTCTTCAGCACGTTCAGGAAGTCGTCGGTCTTGTCCGGCTTCTTGTCCTTTTCGAGCGTCGGCGCGTCCTTGGCAGCCACCTGCTCCTTCGCCGGACGCTTCGGCGGCGTCGGGCGCGAGACCGGCAGCGGCGGTGGCGGCTCGGGCGAGACTTCGGCGGCCTTCACCGCCTCGGATTCGACCTTCGGCGGCTCCTGCTTCGGCGGCTCCGGCTTGGCTGCCTCGACCGGCTTCGGGGCCTCGGGCACCGGCTCGGGCTTCTTGACCTCCTCGGGCTTCGGCTTGGGCTTCGGCAGCGGTACCGCCTCGGGTTCCGGCTCGGGCTTCGGCTTTTCGAGCGGCTTCGATTTCGGCAGCGGCACCGCCTCAGCCTCGGGATCCGGCTGCCTGGCCTCCGGCGGCTTCGGCTTCGGCAACGGTACCGGCTCGGCACTGGCGACCGCCGCCGGCCGCGGTTTCGGGGCCGGCACAGGCTCGGCAAGCGGCGAGACGCTGCGGGCGGTCTGCGGCTTCGGCGGCTCGGCCTTCGGGACCTCGATCTTCGGGGCATCGACCCGGGGTGGCTCGATCGGCGGCGGCGGCGGCGGCGGGGCGGCGGCGCTGGACGGCGGCGGCGGGGGAGCTTTCGGAGACTCCGGATTGGCCTTGGCGGTCTGGGTCGGGGCGTCCGGCTTCTTGGCCGCCTCGGCCGGTGGCGGCGCGTTGGTCACCGATCCGACGGTCACCACGTCGACCACCATCAGCCGATCCTCGATCGGCTCCGGCTTGAACAGCCGGGGCAGCCCGATGATCGTGAACACGATCAAGGCGATATGCAGGACAACCGACAGCGTCAGGCCGCGGGTCATGGCCGCCTCGTCAGCTCACTGCCTCGCCGGTGCCGGCGGCTCCGGGAACTCGGCCAGCAGCGCCACCCGGGTGAACCCGGCCGCACTGACCATCCCCATCACCTCCATCACCGAGCCGTAGGCGATCCGGCGGTCGCCGCGCACGAAGATCCGGGTGTCGGCCTTGGCGCCGGTGATCGCGGCCAGGCGCGGCACCAACTGGTCGGCGGCGACCGCGGTCTCCTGCAGGTAGATGCTGCCGTCGGCCCGCACGGTGATCACCAGCGGCTCGACCTGGTCGGTCAGCTGCGCCGCCTCGGTCTTCGGCAGGTCGACCGGGACTCCGACGGTGAGCAGCGGCGCCGTCACCATGAACACGATCAGCAGCACCAGCATGACGTCGACGAACGGCGTGACGTTGATCTCGCTGAGCGGGTGGTATCGCCGCCGGCCGGCGCCGGCCTTCATGAGCGGGGCCGCCACGGCTTACTGCCCCTCGTCGAGCTGGCGCGACAGGATCGATCCGAACTCGGATGCGAAGCCCTCCAGCCGCGCGGCGTACTTCCCGAGGTCGCTGGAGATCTTGTTGTAGGCGATGACCGCCGGGATCGCCGCCACCAGGCCGAGCGCGGTCGCGAACAGCGCCTCGGCAATGCCAGGGGCGACCACGGCCAGGCTGGTGTTCTTGGACGCGGCGATCGACTGGAAGCTGTTCATGATCCCCCAGACCGTGCCGAACAGGCCGACGAACGGTGCCGTCGACCCGACCGAGGCGAGGAACGTCATGCGCTTTTCCAGCGTCTCCATCTCCCGCGAGATGGTCAGCGACATCACCTGCTCGATACGGTGCCGCAGGCTGGCCCGCAGTTCATTGCCGCGGGCCGTCAGGCCACGGGCCGCCGAGCGCCGCCATTCGCGCATCGCCGAGGCGAATACCGCCGACATCGGATCCTCCGGGTGGTTGCCCATCCGGTCGTACAGATCCTCGAGCGAGCCGCCGGACCAGAACGCCTCCTCGAAATCGGCGGCGCGGCGGCGCATGGAGCGCATCTTGAAGGTCTTGTCGAAGATGATCGCCCAGCAGACCACCGAGGCGATCAGCAGCATGGCCATCACGGCCTTCACGATCGGGTCGGCAGCCAGGAACAGGTCCCAGATATTCAGGCTGGACGCGCCGGCCGTCACGGTCCCGAGCGCGATCTGTGCGGTCTGATCCATCGATCCCTCTTCGCTGATTACACGGCGCCGGCGGCACGGTCGAAGGCGTCGCGCACCGGTCCCGGAACCCGGACCGGCCGACCCTTGCCGTTCACGCAGGCGATGACGAGGTCGAGGGCGACCAGCGCCGTGTCCTCGCCCTGCCGGTGGACCGTCTGCTCGGCGTCGATGGCGGCCCCCCGCCAACCGGTCATGCGGGTACGGACCTCGAGCGCGTCATCGAGGCGCGCCGGGGCCCGGTAGTCGATCGTGCAGCGGCGCACGATGAACGCCACGTCGTGCTCGTCGCGCAGTCGCGACTGCTCGATGCCGAGGGTTCGCAGGGTCTCGGTACGGGCGCGCTCCGCGAACCGCAGGTAATTGGCGTGGTAGACGATGCCGCCGGCATCGGTGTCCTCGTAGAACACCCGCACGGGGAACCGGAACTCGCCGCCGGCGAGCGGCCCGACGGCCGCAGGAGGCTCACTCATCATCGCCCTCCGAAACATCGTCTTCGGCGGTGGAGGGCAGCAGCTCGAGCTGGGCGGCGGCGACCGCGGTCGGCGTCAGCCCGAGGTAGCGCCAACCCGACGACGACAGCATGCGGCCGCGCGGGGTGCGCTGCAGCAGGCCCTGCTGCATCAGATACGGTTCGATGACTTCCTCGATCACGTCGCGCTGCTCGCCCAGGGCGGCTCCCAATGTCTCGGCCCCGACCGGTCCGCCGCCGTAGTTCTCGGCGATGCAGGCCAGGTACCGGCGGTCCATGGCGTCGAGCCCGCGGCTGTCGATGTCGAGCCGGGTGAGCGCCGCGTCGGCGGTCGCGGCGTCGACGCGGCCGGTTCCGGCCACCGTCGCGAAGTCACGGACACGGCGCAGCAAACGCCCCGCGACCCTCGGTGTTCCGCGGGCCCGCCGGGCGATCTCGTGGGCGCCGTCGTCGGCGAGGTCGAAGTTGAGGAGACGGGCGCCGCGCCGCACGATGCCGGTCAGTTCCTCGGTGTCGTAGAACTCCAGCCGAAGCGGAATCCCGAAGCGCTCGCGCAGCGGCGTGGTGATCAGGCCCGACCGGGTGGTGGCGGCCACCAGGGTGAAGGGCGGCAGGTCGATGCGTATCGAACGCGCCGACGGCCCCTCACCGATAATCAGGTCGAGCTGGAAGTCCTCCATGGCCGGATAGAGCACTTCCTCTACGGCAGGATTGAGGCGATGGATTTCGTCGATGAACAGGACGTCGCGCGGTCCGAGGTTGGTCAGCAGGGCCGCCAGATCGCCGGCCCTGGCGATCACCGGTCCGGACGTGGCGCGGAAATTCACGCCGAGCTCGCGCGCCACGATCTGCGCCAGCGTGGTCTTGCCGAGCCCCGGCGGACCGAACAGCAGGACGTGGTCCAGCGCCTCGCCGCGGCCGCGCGCCGCCTCGATGAACACCTTGAGGTTCCGGCGCACGGTCTTCTGGCCGGTGAAGTCGTCGAGGGTCTGCGGCCGCAGGCTGGTTTCGCCGACGTCCTCGCTGGCGCGCTCCGGGGCGATCAGGCGATCGGCGTCGCTGTCCTCCTCGACCATCACGAAGCCAGTTCCTTCAGGCCGAGCGTGATCAACTTGTCGAGTGCGGCGGTCTCGCCGAGCGTCCGGCGGGCATTGCCGACCGCGCCGAACGCCTCGGCCCGGCCATAGCCGAGGTTGACCAGGGCGGAGACCGCGTCGGCGACGGTGTCGTCGCCCGGCCGGCCGGCGACCGCCGCGGCCCGCGCCGGCGCGGTGGCATCGGCGCCGAGGCCGAGCGCCACGTTGATGGTCTTGTCCTTCAGTTCGTTGACGATCCGCTGCGCCAGCTTCGGCCCGACCCCGTCGGCCCGGGTCAGCATCACCCGGTCCTGGGCGGCGATCGCCGTGAACACCTCGTCCGGCGACAGCACCGACAGGATCGACAGACCATGCTTGGCCCCGACCCCCTGCACGGTCTGCAGCATCCGGAAGCAGCTCTGCTCGGCGGCCGACGCGAAGCCGTACAGGTGTATGTGGTCCTCGCGGACATGGGTGTCGACCAGCACCGACACCGCCGCCCCCGGCTCGCCGAGTGCGGTCAGGGTGCGGGCCGAGGCGAACACCAGGTAGCCGACGCCGCCGACGTCGATCACCGCCGCGCCGTCGGACAGGGAATCCAGCAGTCCCTTGAGCTTGGCGATCACGAGCCGGACTCCCTGGCCGCGGCTTCCCTGGCGAGGGCGGCGGCGATGGCGCCCTGCAGGCCCGGTTGGATGTTGGCGCCGGCCGCCGACTTGCGGGTCGCGACCCCGGCGGCGGCCCCGTAGGCGCCGCGGGCCTGGATGAAATGCGCATGGCAGACCGCAACCGCCAGCGCGTCGGCGGCATCGGCGCCGGCAATGCGGGCGCCGGGCAGCAGGGTGGCGATCATCGCCTGCACCTGCTCCTTGCTGGCGCTGCCGGTGCCGACCACCGACTTCTTGACCCGCTTCGGTGCGTATTCGGCGACCGGCAGCCCGGCCTTCGCCGGCGCCAGCAGCACCACGCCGCGGGCGAGGCCGAGCTTGAGGGTGGATTCCGGGTTGCGGTTCACGAAGGTCTCCTCGACCGCCGCCTCGGCCGGCCGCCAGCGTTCGATCAACGCGAGCACGGCGTCGTAGAGCTGCACCAGCCGGATCGCGATCGGGGCGTCGCCGTCGGAATGCACGGTGCCGTCGGCGACGTGCCGGAGCGCGTGGCCGTCGGTCTCGATCACGCCCCATCCGGTGTTGCGCAGGCCGGGGTCGAGCCCGATCAGCCGCATCCAGGCTCCTCCGTTTGGCCGGCTCGGTTGGCCCGATCAGGCCGTGAGCTTCTCCATGACCTCGTCCGGGATCTCGAAATTCGCCGAGACCTGCTGGACGTCGTCGTTGTCCTCGAGCTGGTTGAACAGCTTGAGCAGCGTGCCGGCCTGGTCCTCGTCGACCGGCACGGTGTTCAGCGGCTTCCAGGTGAGCTGGGCCGACTGCGCGGCGCCGAGGCTCTCCTCGAGCGCCTCGCGGACGGTGTAGAAATCCTCGACCGCGCAGGTGATCTCGTGCTCGGATTCGCCCGATTCGGCATTCTCGGCACCGGCCACGATCGCCGCCTCCAGGATCGCGTCGGCACTGCCGGCCTCGGCCGGGTAGATGATCTGGCCGACCCGGCTGAACATGAACGACACCGAGTTGGTCTCGCCCAGGTTCCCGCCGTATTTCGAGAAGGTAGAACGCACCTCGGAGGCGGTGCGGTTGCGGTTGTCGGTCAGGGTGTCGACGATCATCGCCACGCCGCCGGGGCCGTAGCCCTCGTACCGCATCTCCTCGTAGTTGCTGTCGTCGCCGCCGCCGGCGCCCTTCTTGATCGCGCGCTCGATATTGTCCTTCGGCATGTTCTCCTTGCGGGCGGCAATGATGGCCGACCGCAGCGCCGGGTTCGCCGCCGGATCGTCGCCGGCCTTGGCGGCGATCTGCAGCTCGCGCGTCAGGCGGGTGAAGATCTTGGCGCGCTTCTTATCCTGCGCGCCCTTGCGGTACATGATGTTCTTGAACTGGGAATGACCAGCCATCTCATACGCTCCCGACCGCGACGACTCGTGCCGCGGTTGCTGCCTCTATACCAGATGTAGGGGTCCGGCGCATCACCACCTGAAGCGGTGCGCACCCTGGCCCGACGCCGAATCGGCGTCGGCCGCTTCTAGCACGCAGAAGCGGCCGGCGTCGCGGGTTTTGACGGCCGGGCGGCGGCCCGCGAACGTCCCGGGTTGCGGGCTCCGACGCGAGGCGCCACCTGTCGATGGTCCGGGGGGCGAGGCGGTGAAGCTGGAAGGAACGTCGAGATGCTGGCACTTGAGCGGTCCACGGGCGGGATCGTCACCGTCCGCGCACCGGAGCGTGCCCTGTTGCACTTACTTTTGGAACGCGCCCTGTTACGGTGCTGTTACGGTGACAGTGCACTTTTCTTCGGCTTCGGTCCGGGCTTCTCCCGCTTGAGGCGGCGTCCGGTGAGCGCCTCCAGGCGGTCGAGAAAGCCGTCGTCGCCGAGCGGTCGGCCGATGCTCTCGGCCCGCCGCAGCGCCTGCGCGGCCTCGGCGTCGTCGTCGGCCGCCAGCAACCCCGCGAAATCCGGATAGCGCTCCCTGACCGGCGCGGTGTCGGTCACCCCGTCCCCGGCAATCCGGCCGAGCTGGGCGTGAACGCTCGACCACGGCCAGTCCTCCGGTCGCGCCACGAGGCCGGCGCGCACCGGATTGAGCGCCACGTAGCGCAGCGCCGCCATCAGGTGCGGCTCGTCCATCGCCACGCAGCCGAACCGGCCCTGCCAGAAATGCCCGCTGCGCCCGAGCCGCGCGTGGATGCGCCCGGCATGGGCCCGGTGCACCCGGGCGAGCGCCCGTCTCGGGCCATCGTCATCCGAGGGTGTCAGGACCAGGTGCACATGGTTCGGCATCAGCACCCAGGCCCATACCCCGACCCCGGCCGCACGGCATTCCGCACCGAGCCGGTCGAGGTAGAAGCGGTAGTCGTCGTCGTCGAAGAAGGTCCGCGCCCGGCCGTTGCCACGCTGGGTGACGTGGTGCGGGATGCCGGGGATCACCGTGCGCGCCATTCGAGCCATCGACGGATCATGCCAGCGGGGTCAGGGATCGTCAATCGAATGCACTGTCACCGAAATTCCGAGCGCCTCAACGACAGACCTCGAAAAATCCTCGACTTCCTCACCCCGAACGAAGTCTTCCGCAAGCTAGTCGTCGATGATCAGACCACGCCACAGACCGTTGCACTTCAAACTTGACACCGCCGCTCCCGTTGCAGCGCACCGGAGCGTGCCCTGTTGCACTTACTTTTGGAACGCGCCTCTCTTGACGCTCGTCGGGAGGGATGCCTTGATTTGTAGAATTTCTATGCTTAGGGCATCCTCATTCGAACACAACCTAATGAGACGAACAATCAGTGAGCGGGCGTCATGACTTCGTATGGAATGCTGAAAGCGGCAGCAATCTTACTTACCGTTTTGGGTGGGATCTTTGGAATATCGGGCTCCACGCACGCCGCCCCAAATGAACAGGGTCGGCGCCGACTTAACTGGATCGGCAGGATCAGCATAGCTATTATCCTAGCTGCCGGCCTGACGTCTCTGTTGTTAAGTTGGGCTGAGAACGAGCAGACCAGAAGAGACGCCCGCGCAAATTTTCAGTGGAACGCGACGCTGTCGTCACCTGTGACTAGGCTCGCGCTATTGATCGGGGTCGAGAATGGGTACGTCTCGATTGCCGAACTCTCAGGGCTAGCGCAGGGCGTTTTAGTTGAGTTCAATGATCCAAAAACAACCCACCGCCTCTCCGTTGAGAGCAAGTCGACTGCACCAACTCTCGACGGATCACTGTTCTGGCAACTGGTCGACACGGCCGCACGGATGCCGCGCGCGGCAGCTGGTGGCGAGCTCTGGCTGAAGTATCCTGGGTCAGACGACTGGCTGTGCTGGTGGACTCCTGATCGAGCGGCGAACGACAAGGCATCCAAGGCCTGCAGTTGGCAATTCGGCATCTCCGGCGAAGACTTGCCCTTCCGGTCGCTCGCCGAAATCGAAAACCTGCGCTCCGTGGAAATTGTAGTGCCGGACGGATTCAACATCGAAGCCACGATGTTCAAAGGTTTCAACGGTCCGTTCGTAACCTTGGCTCTGACGCTCGAAGCCGATGCGCCTGTCTTCCTGATTCCTACTATCCTCGACATCTCCGTTCCGACCATCGATGCAACCAAGACACCGGCGGAACGCTCTCTACGAACGAGAATCACAGGGCCAGACCTTGTATGGGCGTTTCGTCAGCAATTCCGGGAATACGCTGAACGAAAGGCCGACGCCTCCGACCCGTCGCCAATGACCATGCTCGCCGGCTTGATGCCGGAGTGGCTCGCACAACGGCTTAGGCCGCCGGGGACAAAGGCGCCACCGACCCAAATACTCCGGCAAGCGACGGGCCAAATTACAAAACTCGACGGATACTACCCTCGGACCCCGAATCAGGCCGAGCGTGAGCACTTCGATCTGAAGCGCGCCGGCCCCTCCTGAACGCCCGTCCGACAACCTCAGTAACGCGGCGCCCTATCCCGGCATCGCCTCGCTGAGCACGCCGCCGAGCCGCACCGGTTCTACGCGCTTCGCCAGGCCGGTGGCGTCGTCGGTCTCCAGCAGCACCCCGCACAGGGTGGCCTCGCCGTCGGCCGCCTCCAGCCGCGGGGTCGGCAGCTTGCGGGTAAAGCGGTCGACCGGGAACGCCTTCTTCATGCCGATGACGCTGTCGTAGTCGCCGCACATCCCGGCGTCGGTCTGATAGCCGGTGCCGTTGGCCAGGATCATGGTGTCCGCCGTCGGCACATGTGTGTGGGTGCCGACCACCAGCGACACCCGGCCGTCGAAGGCGTGGCCGAACGCCATCTTCTCGCTGGAAGCCTCGCCGTGCAGGTCGATCATGATGGCGTCGGCGTCGTGGCCGAGCGCCCAGCCGTCGATCGCCCGCTCGACCGCGGCGAACGGGTCGTCCATCGCGTCCATGAACAGCCGGCACATGGCGTTGATCACCAGCACCCGGTGGCCGCGCCGGCTCTCGAACACGCCGGCGCCATTGCCGGGCGCGCCGTCCGGATAGTTGATCGGCCGCAGCAGCGCCGGATCGTCGGAGATGTAGTCGAGGATCTCGCGCTGGTCCCAGACGTGGTTGCCGGTGGTGATCACGTCGACCCCGGCGTCGTACAGTTCGGCGCAGATCTTGGCGGTGATGCCGAAGCCGGCGGCGGCGTTCTCGCCGTTGCAGACCACCAGATCGGTCCGCAGATCGCGGATCAGCCCCGGCAGGCGCTCGGTGACGACGGCGCGGCCGGACCGGCCGACGACATCGCCCAGGAACAGAAGACGCAACGCGATTACTCCGTGAAGTCGATGAAGGCGCGCTCGGTCACCACGCCGTCGAGCCGGGCGTCCTCGGGGCCGGCCGGTACCGCCTCGACCTCCTGCTCCGCATAGGCGATGCCGATCGCCTGTACGGCGAACCGGCCGCGCAGGGCGGCCAGCGTGCGGTCGTAGAACCCGCCGCCATAGCCGAGCCGCCGGCCGGCCCGGTCGAAGGCCAGCATCGGCACCAGCAGCAGCAGCGGCTCCAGCACGTCGGCATCGTCGCCCGGCTGCATGGTGCCGTACGGCCCGTCCTGCAGCGGCTCGTCGCCGTCCCAGGCGCGGAACAGCAGCGGCTCGCCCTTGCCGACCACCATCGGCAGGGCGATCCGGCAGCCGCGGGCCGACAGTTCCGACAGGGTCGGGCGGGGATCCAGCTCGTCGCGCATCGGCCAGTAGCCGGCGACCACCGAGCCGCTCGGCGGCGCGAAGGATGCCGCGACCAGGGCCGCCACCTGCGAACCGGCATCCGGAGCCGCCGGCGCCATGGCCGACCGCCGCTCCCGCATCGGACGGCGCAGCGCGGCCTTGGCGGCCGTCAACTCGTCCAGGTCAACGAAATGGTCGGTGTCGTCGCGTTCGGTCATCGGCCCCCGTCGGTCGCGGCGGATTCGGCATGGTCAGGGCGGAAGATGTGACGGGGCCGCCTCGGCCGTCGGTCAGTGCATACCCTTCTGTGGCCTGCCAAGCAGGTGGGTGCCGCAATGCCGAGACCACGGTCCCGACAGAGGCAGCTCCCTAGAAGGATGGTATCGCCCCAGGGGTAAAGTCGGCCTAACGAACCGCGCAGCCCCGTCGAGGCCCAATCTAGGAACCCTCGAGCCTAACCGCAATACGCTCGATGCGTTCGGCCATCCCCTCGACCGTCAGCGCCAGGTCGTCGAGCTCGCTCGGGCTGAACTCCTCCTCGCCCTCGTCGACCTCGTGGGCGGCGTCGCGGAGGTCCATCAGCTCGTCGGCGACCAGCAGGCTGGCCATCACCAGAAGCCGGGTATCGCCGACCTGCCCGACCTGGGTGACCAGGTCCTTGACGTGGGCGTCGACCATCTGCGCGAGATCGCGAAGCCGCGGCTCCTGCCCGTCTTCGCAGGCGATCCGGTAGGCCTTGCCGTTGACCTGGATGTCGACCTGGGCCACGGCTCAGCTCTCCAGCACGATTTCGAGACGGCCGATCGTGCTCTGCAGCCGACCGTCGACCTCGGCGGCGGTCTTGGAGAGCGCCGCATAGTCGCTCTTCACCGCCGCCAGCTCGGCCTTGATCGCGGCGTCGCCGACGCCGTCCTGGGCGCCGAGTCCGTCGAGCGCAGCCTCCAGCCGGGTCACCGCCTTCTCCAGCCTGTCCCGCGCGGTCGCCAGTCGCGACATATGGATCGCCCCTTGTGGTTCGAGATCGCGCCCTGCCCATTCCCGCGCTTCAAGAGCCCGCGATTCAAGGCGTAAGCCCGCGACCTTGAAGCGGCGCATGATACCGGCGGCACGGTCCGGCCGTCAACGCGACCGGCGCCGCGCCGAAACCCGGCCACGGGCAGCTTGACGCACCCTCCCGGCGACGGCATTTTCCGCGCCACCAAGGCGCCGGCCTGCGCCGGCCCGCCCCCGGATCCCGCGAACGCATCATGACATCATCGCCAACCGCCCGCGGTACCGCCCTGTCCCCCGGTGACCACAAGTCCCTCGCCAGTGCGATCCGCGCGCTCGCCATGGATGCCGTGGAGGCAGCCAGCTCCGGCCATCCGGGCATGCCGATGGGCATGGCCGACGCCGCCGTGGTGCTGTTCTCCGAGCAGCTCCGCTTCGATCCCCGCCGCCCGGACTGGCCGGACCGCGACCGCTTCGTGCTGTCGGCCGGCCACGGCTCGATGCTGCTGTACGCGCTGCTGCATCTGACCGGTTATCCCGGCATGACGATCGACGAGCTGAAACGCTTCCGCCAGCTCGGCTCGAAGACCCCCGGTCATCCGGAGTACGGCCACACCGCCGGAGTCGAGACCACCACCGGCCCGCTCGGCCAGGGCTTCGCCAACGGCGTCGGCATGGCGATCGCCGAGCGCCACCTGAACGCCCGCTTCGGCGACGATCTGGTCGACCACCGCACCTGGGTGGTCGCCGGCGACGGCTGCCTGATGGAGGGCATCAGCCACGAATCGGCATCGCTCGCGGGTCATCTCGGCCTCGGTCGCCTGAACGTGCTGTGGGACGACAACCAGATCTCGATCGACGGGCCGACCAGCCTGTCGGTGTCCGACGACGTGCAGGCCCGCTTCCGCGCCTATGGCTGGCATGTCGTGGCGACCGACGGGCACGACCCGGCGGCGCTGTCCGCCGCCCTGGCCGAAGCCGCCGCCGACCCGCGGCCGTCGCTGATCGCCTGCCGCACGACGATCGGCTTCGGCGCGCCGACCAAGGCCGGTACCGCCGGCAGCCACGGCGCCCCGCTCGGCGCCCAGGAGATCGCCGGGACCCGCGAAGCCCTGGGCTGGCCGTATCCGCCGTTCGAGATCCCGGCCGCGGTCGCCACCGCCGGCCTCCGCCTCGGCGAGCGCGGTGCCGCCGAGCAGGAGTCTTGGCTCGGCCGTCTGGAATCGGCCGACGCCGCCGTCCGCACCGAATTCGAACGGGTGATGGCGGGCAAGCTGCCGGCCGCCATGGGCGACACGGTGCATTCCCTGAAGGCCTCGCTGGCCTCCGATCCGCCGAAGCTGGCCACCCGGGTGTCCTCGCAGCGTGCCATCGAGGCGATCGCGCCGACCATGCCGGAGCTGCTGGGCGGCTCGGCCGACCTGTCGGGCTCCAACAACACCAGGGTCAAGTCGCAGCCGATCCTCACCCGCGACAACCCCGGCGGCAGCTACCTGCACTACGGGGTACGCGAGCACGCCATGGCGGCCGCCATGAACGGCATGGCGCTGCACGGCGGCGTCGTGCCCTACGGCGGCACCTTCCTGGTGTTCACCGACTATTGCCGGCCGTCGATCAGGCTGGCCGCGCTGATGGGCATCCGCGTGGTGTTCGTGATGACCCACGACTCCATCGGCCTGGGCGAGGACGGCCCGACCCACCAGCCGGTCGAGCATCTGGCGGCGCTGCGCTGCATCCCGAACCTGCATGTGCACCGCCCCGCCGACGCCGTCGAGACCGCCGAGTGCTGGCAGATCGCCCTGGAGCGTGCCGACGGCCCGTCGGTGCTGGCGCTGAGCCGCCAGGGCCTGCAGCCGGTCCGCACCGTGCATACCGGCGACAACCGGACGCGACGCGGCGGCTACGTGCTGTTCGAGGCCGACGGCGACCGGCAGGTGACGCTGATCGCCACCGGCTCCGAGGTCGATATCGCCCGCAAGGCCCGTGCCCTGCTGGCCGACCAGGGAATCGGCGCCGCCGTGGTGTCGATGCCGTGCCGCGAGCTGTTCGCCGACCAGGACGATGCCTACCGTGCCCAGGTGATGGGCGACCGGGCGGTGCGGGTGGTCGTCGAGGCTGGCGTGCGGATGTGCTGGGACGCCGATATCGGCGTCAATGGCGGCTTCGTCGGCATGTCCGGCTTCGGCGCTTCTGGCCCGGCCGACCAGCTCTACGAGCATTTCGGCATCACGCCGAAGGCCGTGGCCGACGAGGCCCGGCGGCTGCTGGCGGCGCGCAACGACTGAGTCCGCACCGCGGTTCAGGTGCAACACCGGCGACGGGTGGCGGTTGACGTAGGTTACGAGGAGGAAAGTCCATGGCGACGAAGATCGCGATCAACGGGTTCGGGCGGATCGGGCGGCTGGTGCTCCGCGCGCTGTACGAGAGCGGGCGCGACGACCTGCAGGTGGTGGCGATCAACGACCTCGGGTCGGTCGAGACCAATGCCCACCTGCTCCGCTACGACAGCGTGCACGGGCGCTTCCCCGGCGAAGTGGCGGCCGGCGACGACTGGATCGACATCGGCAAGGGTAAGATCAAGGTCACGGCCGAGCGCGACCCGGCCAAGCTGCCGCACGCCGAGCTGGGCGTCGACATCGCGTTCGAGTGCACCGGCATCTTCACCGCCCGCGAGAAGGCCGCCCTGCACCTGGAGGCCGGCGCCAAGCGCGTGCTGATCTCGGCACCGGCGACCGGCGCCGACCTGACCGTCGTCTATGGCGTCAACCACGACAAGATCGGCAAGGAGCACACCGTGCTCTCGAACGCGTCGTGCACCACCAACTGCCTCGCCCCGGTCGCCTTCGTCATGAACAACACGGTCGGCATCGCCCGCGGCTACATGACCACGATCCACTCCTACACCGGCGACCAGCCGGTGCTCGACACCATGCACAAAGACCTGCACCGGGCCCGCGCCGCGGCGATGTCGATGATCCCGACCTCGACCGGTGCCGCCAAGGCGGTCGGGCTGGTGCTGCCGGAGCTGGCGGGCAAGCTCGACGGCACCTCGATCCGGGTGCCGACCCCGAACGTCAGCGTCATCGACTTCAAGTTCGTGCCGAAGCGCAAGACCACCGTCGAGGAAGTCAACGCGGCGTTCGTCGAGGCTGCCAAGAATGGTGCGCTCAAGGGTATTCTCGGCACCAATACGGCGCCGCTGGTGTCCATCGACTTCAACCACGACAGCCACAGCTCGACCGTCGACCTGAATCAGACCCAGGTGCTCGAGGGCGAGTTGGTGCGAGTGCTGTCCTGGTACGACAACGAGTGGGGCTTCTCCAACCGGATGCTGGACACCGCCGGGGTGCTCGCCCGGACTCTCTGACGCGCGCCCGAAAACGCCAACCCGGCCGGCACCAACCTCCTGTCGATTCCACGGAGACGACGATGAAGATCACCCAGCGGGTCAAGAAGATCCTGGACTGCTACGAGAGCGACAACCCGGGCACCAAGGGCAACCTCGCCCGCATCCTGATGCACGGCAAGCTGGGCGGCACCGGCAAGCTGGTCATCCTGCCGGTCGACCAGGGCTTCGAGCACGGCCCGGCGCGCAGCTTCGCGCCGAATCCGCCGGCCTACGACCCGCACTACCACTTCAAGCTGGCGATCGACGCCGGGCTGTCCGCCTACGCCGCCCCGCTCGGCATGATCGAGGCCGGCGCCGACAGCTTCGCCGGCGCCGTCCCGACGATCCTCAAGGTCAACTCGTCGAACAGCCTGTCGCGCGAGAAGGAGGCCCCGTCCCAGGCCATCACCGGCTCGGTCATGGACGCCCTGCGGCTCGGCTGCTCGGCGATCGGCTTCACGATCTACCCGGGCTCTGACGCGGCCTTCGACATGATGGGCCAGATCCGCGAGATGGCCGAGGAGGCCAAGTCGGTCGGCCTGGCGGTCGTGATGTGGTCGTACCCGCGCGGCGGCAACCTGTCGAAGGAGGGCGAGACCGCCGTCGACATCTGCGCCTACGCCGCCCACATGGCGGCCCTGATGGGCGCTCACATCATCAAGGTGAAGCCGCCGAAGGCCAACCTCGAGCTGGACGCTGCCCGAAAGGTCTACGAGGCCCAGAAGATCAAGACCGACACCCTGGCCGACCGGGTCCGGCACGTCATGCAGTCGTCGTTCGACGGCCGCCGGATCGTGGTGTTCTCGGGCGGCGAGGCTAAGGACCTGAACGGCATCCTGGGCGAGATCCGCGAGATTGCCGAGGGTGGCGCGAACGGCTCGATCATCGGCCGCAACACCTTCCAGCGGCCGCGCGACGAGGCCCTGGCGATGCTCGGCCAGATCATCGACATCTACCGCGGCAAGGCGTGAGCAAGGCCGAGGACGGGGCCGGGGCAGCGCTGGACGAGCGTGCCCCCACCCAGCTCTACCTGATCACCCCGCCGCGCCTGGACGACATCGACGGCTTCGCCGACCGGCTGGCCGAGGCCCTCGACGCCGGACCGGTGGCCTGCCTGCAGATCCGCCTCAAGGACAGCGACGACGACACCGTGCGGCGCGCCACCGAGCGGCTGCTGCCGGTCGCGCATGCCCGCGAAGTGCCGGTGCTGATGAACGACAGCGCCAGGCTGGCACTGGAGACCGGCTGCGACGGCGTCCATGTCGGCCAGGAGGACACCCCTTACGCCGAGGCCCGCCGGCTGCTCGGCGGCGCGGCGATGATCGGCGTCACCTGCCATGCCAGCCGGCATCTCGCCATGGCGGCGGCCGAGGCCGGCGCCGACTACGTCGCCTTCGGGGCGTTCTTCGCGACCGACACCAAGGACGCCAAGACCCGGGCGCCGCTCGACATCCTGACGTGGTGGCAGGACATCGCCCTGATCCCGGCCGTCGCGATCGGCGGCATCACGCCCGGGAACTGCGGCCCGCTGGTCGCGGCCGGCGCCGACTTCCTGGCGGTGGTCGGATCGGTGTGGAACCACCCGGACGGGCCGGCGGCGGCGGTGAAGGCGTTCGAACGGGCGATGGCCGGAGCGTAGACACCGCGCCGCCTGCCTGATACAAGCCCGCGCGTCCCCGAACGCGCCCCTGGGCGCGTTCCCAGGGCATGTCTTATCAGTCACGGAATTGCGGCCATGAAGATCAACGGCAACTCGGTGCGAGTCGGCAACGTCGTCGAGCACCAGAACCGGCTCTGGGTCGTCACCAAGACCCAGGCGGTGAAGCCCGGCAAGGGCGGCGCCTTCAATCAGGTCGAGATGAAGGACATCCGCATCGGCACCAAGCTGAACACCCGGTTCCGCGCCGACGAGCAGGTCGAGCGGGTGCGCCTGGAGCAGCGCCAGGCGACCTTCCTGTTTCGCGAGGACGACCTGCTGACCTTCATGGACAGCGAAACCTTCGAGCAGACGGTCGTGAACGTCGAGTTGGTCGGTGAGCCGGCGGCGTTCCTGCAGGACGGCATGGTCGTGCAGGTCGAGAGCTACGAGGAGGAGCCGCTGTCGGTGGTGCTCCCCGACACCGTGGTGATGGAGGTCGTCGAGGCCGACGCCGTGGTGAAGGGCCAGACCGCATCCAGCTCCTACAAGCCGGCCGTCCTCGAGAACGGCGTGCGCGTCCTGGTGCCGCCGTTCATCGAGACCGGCACCCGGATCGTCGTGAAGCCGGAAGACGCCACCTACGTCGAGCGCGCCAAGGACTGACGCGCCGCATCCGGACGCCCCGCCGGCGCGACCGACCTGCAGGAGAATGCCCATGGCCGTCCGTTCGGCCCTGTACAACGTGGTCTTCAAGGCCTGCCAGAAGGCTTCTCGCAGCCTGAAGCGCGACTTCGGCGAGGTCGAGAATCTGCAGGTCTCGAAAAAGGGGCCGGCCGACTTCGTTTCGACCGCCGACCTCCAGGCCGAGCGCATCCTGAAGGAAGAGCTGGGCCGGGCGCGCCCGGAATTCGGCTTCCTGATGGAAGAGTCGGGCGAGGTGAAGACCGACGATCCGCGCGGCCGGCGCTGGATCGTCGATCCGCTCGACGGCACCCTGAACTTCCTGCACGGCATTCCGCATTTCGCGATCTCGATCGCGGCCGAGGAGAACGGCGAGATCGTCGCCGGCGCCGTCTACCAGCCCTTGACCGACGAGTTCTTCTGGGCCGAGAAGGGCCAGGGCGCGTTCCTGAACGACCGTCGTCTGCGCGTCTCCGGCCGCCGCAACCTGCAGGACGCGGTGCTCGCCACCGGCATCCCGGTCACCGGGCTGGGCGGCGACCACGACCGCTTCCTGGCCTACCAGCGCGCGGTCATGGAGAACACCGCCGGGGTACGCCGTTTCGGGGCCGCCGCCCTCGACCTTGCCTGGGTGGCCGCCGGCCGGTTCGACGGATTCTGGGAAATGCGGCTGAAGCCGTGGGACATCGCCGCCGGAATCCTGCTGGTGAGGGAGGCAGGCGGCTACATCTCCGACTTCCAGGCCCGTGCCAACGTCATCGAATCGGGCGACATCGTGGCCGCCAACGGCCACCTGCACGGCCCGATGCTGAAACTTTTCAAGAACGCGAAGCCCAAGGCCGGCGCGGCCTGAGGGATACTTCCGTCCGGTCGCGCAGGTGGCCGGTGTTGTCGCACCCGGCGCCTCTGGTATAATGATTCGTTGAACGACGAATACCGGGAGGGACAATGACGGGACGAAGTGCGCTCGCCGGCATCACGTTCGCGGTGGTGACAGCCCTCGCGGCCGGAGTGGCGACGGCCCAGGTACCGTACCAGATCGGTGACGACCGGGGCGGTGTAACCGTCGACTTGGGCGTGCTGGAGAGCCTCGGCCCGTTGCCCACGGTGCCGGAGATGCTGCGTCCCGGCACGCCGGTCGGCGAGCTTGGCTACGATCCCCGGATCGGGGCGCTGGCGGCCGTCCAGCCGTCGCGCGGCTCGACCGCCTACCCCGCGCGTACCGGTGCGCCGACCCTCGGCATCGACAACGCCCCGGCCCCGGATTGGCTGCGTCGCCCCGACGCGCCGCGCTACGCGCCGCTCCCCGACACACTGGGCGCCCCCGCGCCGCGCACAAGCGGCCGCGCCCCGACCCTGAGCCCGCCCTCCGCTGCCACGCCGCCCGCCGCCACCTCGCGGGCCTCGGCTCCGACACTTCGGCAGCCCGAGATGAAGGCCCCGCCCGCGCGCGCCGTCGCGCCGAGCCCGGAGCCCAAGCCCGCCATGGCGAAACCCGCCATCGCGAAACCGTCCGTCGCGAAACCGTCCGTCGCGGCGCCGGCGGCAACCGTCGCCGCAGCGCCGCGCACACCGCCGGCCCCACCACCGGCCCCACCACCGGCCCCGGCCGCGAAAGCGCCCGAGCCGCCGCGGGCCCCGCCGCCGCCGGCCCTGCCGACCGCTACTGCGCCGGTTCCCGACAAGGGCGATCCGGCGCCACCGTCGAAGCCGACCCAGGTCGCGGCGGCGACCGCCGGCCCGGCTCCCTCGGCCCCTGCCCCGTCCGCGTCGGCGCAGGGCGCCGCCGGCGACGTGGTCCGGGTACCGTTCGAACCCAATCAGTCGTCGCTGCCGGCAGCCTCCACGGACGGCCTCGACGCCGTGGTCGCCCGCCTGCGCAAGGACGACACGCTGCGGGTACAGCTGCTGGCTTATGCCGACGGCGACGAGGACAATGCCAACAAAGCGCGCCGACTGTCGCTGTCGCGCGCATTGGCGGTCCGCGCCTATCTGATCGACAAGCAGATCCAGAGCACGCGAATGGACGTGCGCGCACTGGGCAACCGTACGAAAGATTCCCCAAAGGACCGCGTGGATGTCGTGCTGGTGAGCCGCTGACCGGCGGCAGGCCGGTCGGCTCGGACGCTGGCTAATCCCTGGAGCGAGCCCGGTGACCGATCCGCGCCGTTATCTGATCCGAATGGTGGCGTTCATGGTCGCGGTCGCGGCCGTGTGCGGCGTTCTGGGCGGCCCGCTCACCGAGGCCTTCATGGCCAACCCGGCCCTGAACGGCGTCATTCTAGGAGTCCTGCTGTTCGGCGTGATTTTCGTCCTCCGTCAGGTCTTCCGGCTGGTGCCGGAAGTGACCTGGATCGAGACCTACCGGACCCACTCGCCCGGGTCGTCGATCCAGGAGCCGCCAAATCTCCTGGTTCCGGTGGCGACGCTGCTCGGCGACCGCCAGCAGAACACCCGGCAGAGCCTGTCGGCGATGTCGCTGCGCTCGCTGCTGGACAGCATATCGGGCCGGCTCGAGGAATCGCGCGATCTCGCCCGGTATTTCGCCGGACTGCTGATCTTCCTCGGTCTGCTTGGAACCTTCTGGGGGTTGCTGAGCACGATCGGCGCGGTCGGCGGCGTGATCGGCGGCCTCAGCATCGACGGCGGCGACCTGGCGACAGTTTTCGCCGATCTCAAGGCCGGCCTGCAGTCGCCGCTGAGCGGCATGGGCACGGCATTCAGCTCGTCGCTGTTCGGGCTCGCCGGGTCACTGGTGCTGGGCTTCCTCGACCTGCAACTGGGGCAGGCCCAGAATCGTTTCTACAATGAGCTGGAGGAATGGCTGGCCAGCCTGACCCGGCTGACGTCGGGCAACTTCGCCTTCGAGGGCGAGCACTCGGCCACCGCCTTCCAGCAGGCGCTGATGGAGCAGACCGCGGAGTCGCTCGACAAGCTGCAGCGCATCATGGCCCGGGGCGAGGACGATCGACGCAGCGCCAACAACACGCTGCTGGTCCTGGTCGACCGGCTCGGCGCGCTGTCCGACCGCCTCGACGGCGACCGCGAGCTGCTCGAACGGCTGGTCACGACCCAGGGCGAGTTGCGTCCGGTGCTGTCGCGTCTCGCCGACATGACCGGCGGCAGCCGCGACGAGATCTCGCGCACGCACCTGCGCAACATCGAGGCCTACATGGCCCGGCTGCTGGAGGACGGGGCCTCGGGCCGGGCCCAGATGACCGAAGAGCTCCGGGGAGAGATCCGGCTGGTGGCCCGCACCATCGCGGCGCTGGCCGAGGAAGACCGGTAAGGCACGCCGATGTCCACCCTCGTGCGCCGACGGCAACGCGACAGCAACATCTGGCCGGGCTTCGTCGACGCCCTGGCCACGCTGCTGATGGTGGTCATCTTCATCCTGATGATCTTCGTGGTGGCGCAGTTCTACCTGACCCGGATCCTGTCGGGTAAGGACGAGTCGCTCGCCCAACTGACCCGTCAGGTAGCCGAGCTGAGCGACCTGCTGTCGCTGGAGCGCGAGACCAGTGCCGAGCTCAAGATCACGGTCGCCCAGCTCTCCGCCGAGCTGCAGAGTTCGATCTCCGCCCGCGAAGAACTGCGCACCCAGGTCGGCCAGCTGACCGCGGCGCGCGACGCCCTGGAAGGTCGCCTGGCCGAGATGCTGGCCAGCCGGGCCGTGCTGCAGCAGCGCCTGAACGAAAGCGAGGCGGCTCGCAAGGGCATCGATGCGCGGCTGCTGGAGGTGCTCGATGAGCGCGACGCCCTGCTCGGCAAGCTGCGCTCGGTCGAGGACGACGCCGGCATCACGGAGGCGGAACGCGCCCAGAGCGCCGCCGAACTCGAGCAGGCCATCCAGGTGATTGCCGCCAACCGCGAGACCATCGAGCTGCAGCTCAAGGACCTCGAGCGGCTGCGCCGGGACGTGGCCGCACTGCGCGAGACCCGCCAGAGCCTGGAGGACGAGATCTCCGCCCTGGTCCAGGCCCGCGACCGCCTGCAGGATCAGTACGACGCCGCCGGCGACGCCCGCCGGGAAGCCGAGCGCCGGGTGGTGCTGCTGGTCGGCGAGGTCGACGAGGCCACCGCGCGGATACGCACGCTCACCGAGACCAACCAGGAGACCCTCGCCCGGATCGCCGAGTTGACCGACAAGCTGACCCAGTCGGATCAGCGGGTCGTAAATCTGCAGGACGCCCTGGAGAAGCAGCAGGCCGAGGCGAGCCGGCTCCGCACCGACCTTGACGACAGCCGCGGCAACACCGAGCAGCTCCGTGCTGAACTGGCAGCCGAGAAGGCCGCGTCGGCGCGGCAACGCGACCAACTCGGCACCTTGCGGGACACGACGAAGAAGCTGGAGGCGCGCCTTGCCGACCAGGCCGAGCGCACCCAGCTCGCCCAGTCCGAAATCGAGCAGCGTGACATCCGACTGGAAGAGCTTTTCAGCGAGCACCAGCTCACTCAGGAGAAGCTGACCGCGGAGCAGCAGGTTTCCGCGAACGCACAGCAGCAGGTCGAGTTGCTGAACGCCCAGATCGCCGCGCTGCGCCAACAGCTCGCCCGGATCGAGGCGGTGCTGGAGACGACCGAGGCGAAGAACCGGGAGCAAAACGTCCAGATCCTCGATCTCGGCAAACGCCTGAACGCCGCGCTCGCCACCAAGGTCCAGGAACTGGCGCGGTTCCGCAGCGAATTCTTCGGGCGGCTGCGCGAGGTGCTGTCGGATCGCGACGACGTCAAGATCGTCGGCGATCGCTTCGTCTTCCAGTCGGAGGTGCTGTTCACCTCCGGGTCGGCCCAGATCGGCGAGCCCGGCAAGGAGAAGCTGGCGCAGTTCGCGGCGACGCTACGCGAGATCGCCGGGCGCATCCCCAAGGAAATCAACTGGATCCTGCAGGTCGAGGGCCATACCGACACCGTCCCGATCTACAACGAGCAGTTCCGCAGCAACTGGGAACTGTCGGCCGGTCGGGCGATCTCGGTCGTGAAGTTCCTGGTCGAGCAGGGCATCCCCGCCGAGCGCCTGTCGGCCACCGGCTATGGCGAGAACCAGCCGATCGACGCCAAGGACCTCGAGCGGAACCGGCGCATCGAGATGAAGCTGACCCAGCGCTGAGACCCGCGGGCTCGGCTGCCTCGATCCTCATTCCGGCCGTAGCGGCGGAGCCGCGCAGAGCCGGAACCGACATGCAACTCCGATATGCCAATTCCATGCTTCGTTCGGGGTTGCGCGCTGCCGCGGCTTCGGGTATCAACCCGCCTTCCGAACGATCATGGATCCGTCGGACGCGCATCGGCGCGCCGACGCTGGAGAGACGCGATGAAGGCCGATATCCATCCCGACTACCACGAGATCAAGATCATCATGACCGATGGTAGCGAGTACATGACCCGCTCGACCTATGGCGAGCCGGGCGCGGTTATCCGTCTGGAGATCGACCCCAAGTCGCATCCCGCCTGGACCGGCCAGCACCGGATCGTCGACAGCGGCGGTCAGGTCGCGCGCTTCAACAAGCGCTTCGGTGGCCTGAAGCTCTGAACGCGACCTGATCGAAACCGACGCGGCGGCCCTTGGGCCGCCGTTTTCGTTTGCGGAAGGCAGCAGACGGACCGGGCTCGCAATCTCAGGCGCGGACCCGGTCTCAAGCGTGGACCCGGCCCGCTGTCATGCGGGCGTCCAGGCGGGCGAGCCGGACATAGAGCGTGCGGCTGGCCTCCAGCAGGTCGCGCAGACGGCGTGGAAGCCGCGGGTTCGCCTCGCCGCCCAACGCGACGCAGACGGGTCCGCCGCTGAGGCGGTTGTCGGGCTCGAAGGCTGCGTCCGGTGGCAACTCGCCGGCGTGGATCGCCTTGTGGACCAGGACCCAGGCCAGGCAGTGGGTCAGGCGGGACGTCACCCGCAGGGCCTCGCAGCTGGCCTCCAGGCGCGCAATGGAAGCCGGATCGACCCCCGGGCCGGTTGAGCGCACCGGCACGCTGCCCAGCATGCGCGGTGCCGACGCGAGAGCCCGTGCCTCCTCCAACAGATCCAGAACCTCGCGATAGGTGCCGTCGAACGGCGCCACGCGGGCAGCGGAACTCATATGGTTAATTTGTTCCGACATCAAAACGAGTATGCGACTCCCGGGTCCCCATGCCAACCCCCGGACCTTACGGAAGTTCCCCCTCTTGACTCGCGATATCGCACTTCCCAGATGTTTCAGTGTCGGGGTGCCGGATGTCCGGGCACCGACGAGAACCGGCCCGGCCATGGTTTGGCGGGCCATATATAACCGAGTTCCATATCGCTTCTGAGGAGGATGTGGCATGCGTGCCGTTGATTTCACCCCCGTGTTCCGTTCCACCGTCGGCTTCGACCGGATGGCCCGCCTACTGGATCACGCCATGCGCGCGACCGAGGCCGCCAATACGCCGGCCTTCCCGCCCTACAACATCGAGAAGCTCAGCGACGACGACTACCGCATCACCATGGCGGTTGCCGGCTTCGGTGAGGGCGACCTCGACATCACCGTCGAGAACGGCCAACTCGTGATCGCCGGGCGGATCGGCAAGTCCGAGGAGGAAGACCGCAACTATCTGCACCGCGGAATCGCCACGCGGAGCTTCGAGCGGCGCTTCGACCTCGCGGATCATATTCGCGTGAAGGACGCGTCGATCGATAAAGGTCTGCTCCACGTCTCGCTGGTCCGCGAGATTCCGGAGGCCATGAAGCCGCGCAAGATCGAGGTCAGCGCCGTGGCCGGCACCAAGGCGATCGAGGACAGGCAGGCCGCCTGACCGCGGTCCGAGAGCCGGAACAACGGGGCCGGTCCCATGCGGGGCCGGCCCTTTCGTTTACGGCCGCCCATTGCCGTGGTCGCCGCACCCGCGCTCAGTCGATCCGGATCGCCTCCATCGCCGCCCGCGCCGCCTCGGGGATCGGCACCGGCCGGTTGGTCGCGCGGTCGACATAGACGTGCACGAACCGCCCGAAGGCGCACACCGCGTCCTCGCCGAGCCGGAATATCCCGACCTCGTAGGTCACCGACGAGGTGCCGATGCGGGCCACCCGGATGCCGGCCTCGACGACATCGGGGAACGCCAGCGAGCGGCGATACGAGCAACCGGTCTCCACCACCAGCCCGACCACGTCGCCGTCCCGGTAGTCCAGGCCGCCAGCCTCGATCAAGTACTGATTCACCGCCGTGTCGAAATACGAATAGTACTGGACGTTGTTCACATGCCCGTACACGTCGTTGTCCATCCATCGCGTGGTGATGGTCCGGAACAGCCGGTAGTCGGCCCGCGCCGGATCCGGTGCCCGCCCGCTCCCGCTCAACGGCCTGCTCCCGCCAGGAAGTCGCGCATGGCGTCCAGGGTCTCGTCGGGCCGCTCGATCGACATCATGTGCCCGGTCCGCGGCAGCACCACGATCCTCGCGTCCGCCAGCGCCTCGGCCAGCGGCGCCGCCTGGCGAGCCGGCGTCATGCGATCGTCGTCACCCGCCAGGATCAGCGCCGGGCACCGCACCCGTGCCGCCGCCGCGAGCGCTCCGGCGTAGCCGTTCGAGGCCCGCAGATCGCTTCCGAGCGGGCCGGCGAGGCCGCGCTCCAGCACGCGCAGGCCGGCACCGGACGCCCAGCTGCCCGGCGCCCGGTTACCGCCGATCTGCATCGACCGCCCGAAGCCCCAGCCGATCATGGTCTCGACCGCGCGGTGGTCGCCGCGATCGGCCGCGGCCTGCAGGTCGGGATGCACTCCCATGGTCGGAACCACGCCGAGCATCACCAGCGCCACCGCGTCGTCGCCGGCCCCGGCAGCCGCCTCCAGCGCCGCCAACGCTCCCATGGAATGGCCGACGAACGCCGCCTGGTCGCCGCCGCCGGCCGCCGTCAGTGCCTGCCGGACCCACGCTCCCATCGCCTCGACGCTGTCCAGTGCCGGGCCGTCGCTGCCGCCGTGACCGGGCAGGTCGAGCGCCAGCACGGTCCAGCCGTGATGCGCGAAATAGCGGGTCTGCAAGGCCCAGACCGTGTGGTCCATGCCGGCCCCGTGCACGCAGATCAGCGCCGGTCGGGCCGGATCGAACGGGCGCCCGCCGGTGGCGGCGAAGGCGCCCTTGCCGTTGACCTCGAAGCGCATCGGTCAGGCTGCCTTGGCGGCGCGGGCCGCGGCCCGCAGTGCCTGCTTGAGGTCCTCGATCAGGTCCTTGGAATCCTCCAGCCCGACCGACAGTCGCACGAGGTCGTCCGAGAGCCCGGCCGTCTTCATGGTCCCGGCGTCCATCTGCTGGTGGGTGGTGCTGGCCGGATGGATGACCAGCGACTTGGCGTCGCCGACATTGGCGAGGTGCGACCAGAGCTGCAGCCGCTCTATGAAGGTCTTGCCGGCCTCGCGGCCACCCTTGATCCCGAACGCCACCATCGAGCCGGCGCCCTTCGGCAGCAGCGTCGCCGCAAGCGCCCTGTCGGGATGGGATTCGAGCTCCGGATACGCGACCCACGATACCTCGTCGGCAGCTTCCAGGAACTCGACCACGGCGCGCGCGTTGGCAACGTGGCGTTCCATGCGCAGCGGCAGGGTCTCGATGCCCTGCAGGATGTGGAAGGCATTGGTCGGGCTCATGCAGGCGCCGAAATCGCGCAGGCCCTCCGCCCGAGCCCGCATCAGGAAGGCCTGGGGGCCGAATTCCTCGGCGAAGTCCAGGCCGTGATAACCGGCATAGGGCTCGGTGAGGGTCGGAAACTTGCCGGACGCCTCCCAGTCGAAGGTGCCGCCATCGACCAGCACGCCGCCGATCGCCACGCCATGGCCGCCCAGCCACTTGGTGGCGGAATGCAGGACGAGGTCGGCGCCGTGGTCGATCGGCCGGCAGAGATGCGGGGTCGCGAAGGTGCTGTCGACCAGCAGCGGCACGCCGGCTTCGTGGGCGATCGCCGCCATCGCCGCGATATCCATGACTTCCAGGCCGGGATTGCCGATGGTCTCGCCGAACACGAGCCGGGTCTCCGGCCGGATCGCCTTGCGGAAGCCGTCATGGTCGCGCGGATGGACCTTGGTGGTCTCGATGCCGAAGCGCGGCAGGGTGTGGCTGAACAGGTTGTGGCTGCCGCCGTACAGCGCCGACGACGCCACGATGTGGCCGCCCTGCCCCATCAGCGTCGAGATCGCCAGGAACAGCCCGGCATGGCCGCTGGCGGTCGCGATCGCCCCGACCCCACCCTCCAGCGCCGCCACCCGCTCCTCCAGCACCGCCACGGTCGGGTTCGAGATCCGCGAGTAGATGTGGCCGGCGCGTTCCAGGTTGAACAGCGACGCCGCGTGATCCACGTCGCGGAACACGAAGGAAGTGGTCTGGTAGATCGGCACCGCGCGGGCGCCGGTTGTGGGATCCGGCTGCTGGCCGGCATGCAGGCTCAAGGTGTCGAAGCCGAAGACGTTGCCGTCCGTGCCCATCTCGATGCTCCCCGGCGTGTCGCGATCCAAGCAGTCTAGCGGAGCCGCCGGCGTTGCGTCCCTCGTCGTCCAGGCCGGGGGGCCGGCAGGATTCCGAGCGAGCCACCCAGATACGGTTACGGGGCCGCGTGTTCCGCGGCCCCGTCCGGGCTTACGCCATGAGCTCCCTGCTCAACTTGCTTCGGTGGGACGTTAGCGAGCGTCCTGACAACGGTCAAGCGATGACATGGCGTCGCCCCGCAAGGAGCGGGGAATACTGCGGCTGCTTGTCGTTTGTCCAGCGCAATACCTCGTGTCGCGGGGTCACTCGCGCTTGAACAGCGAATCTGCGGCCGAGGCGACGCCCTTCTTGCGGGCGATGATGTCGCGGGCCCGGACGATCTCCGCCTCCATCGCAGCGATATACGCTTCCAGGTCCTCGAAGCTCCAGTTCGACAGGTCCTTCGGCTTCCTGGTCTGATTGCGCGGCTCCAGGTCCTCGAGTTCCATGACGCCTCTCCCGATCCGGTGATGCACGACGACCGACCGGACCTGCCGGCGGACGGACACCCATGATAAAGCGACTCGGATCCGGAGATAACCTTCAGCTGGCGGGTCACGGCGTGACCGGCAAGCCGGCGCTGGACGTCGACCGGGCGTCCTGCGACGCAGGTGTGCGTGCGACCAGATAAAGCTTTGCCGCGAGAAGCGGAAATCCCTATATAGAGGCACGAATCCCGACACGTGTACTTGGATTGCAGCCGGGCGTCGACGTCGGTGACGCCGGGGCGAGGAGAGGACATCATGGCGCAACCGCTCATGCCGAAGGCCACCGCCGTGTGGTTGATCGACAACACCGCGCTCACCTTCGAGCAGATCGCGGCGTTCGTCGGCCTGCACCCCTTGGAGGTCCAGGCGATCGCCGACGGCGAAGTCTCCGCGGGCATCCAGGGTTTCGACCCGGTGCTGGCCAACCAGGTGACCAAGGCCGAGATCGTGCGGTGCGAGGGCAGCCCGAAGGCCCGCCTGCAGATGGCCACCAGCGACCTGCCGAAGCCGGTGCAGAAGACCAAGGGGCCGAAATACATCCCCATCGCCAAGCGCGGCGACAAGCCGGACGCCATCGCCTGGCTGGTCAAGCATCATCCGGAGCTGAAGGACGCTCAGATCGCGCGGCTGATCGGCACCACCAAGGACACCATCAACAAGATCCGCGAGCGCACGCACTGGAACAGCCCGAACATCCAGCCGCGGCATCCGGTGTTCCTCGGGCTGTGCACCCAGCGCGACCTTGACGCCGCCATCGAGAAGGCAGGTGGCGTCCACGTACCGCCGGAGCAGCAGCTCGAGTCGATCAGCGAACTGCCCTGACGCGGACGGTCAGGCCGCCGACCGTGGCCGGCGGCGGACCATCCCTTCGCCCTAGCGCAGCGGCCGGCAACAGGACCTGGGTCGCCGCCCTGCGCCCCGTCCCTGCGGCCCCGGCTCAGAACTTCAAACGGTGCTCGGGGGTCGCGGCGACGGCGATCGCCGGATCCTGGTTCCAGATATTGACGACCGTCAGGTTGTCCCGCACTTCGGCATAGGCCTCCAGCTTGCGAAGCGGGGCGTCCAGGAAGCCGAGCCGGCTGCCGCGCTCGCGGCTGAGCACGTCTCCCCAGGCCAGGTACAGGAACGGGAAGCCGCCGCTGCCGCCCGCCTCGTCCCGGCGGATCGACCGGTCGGGAGGACCGTAGCGTTCGATCAGGCGCGCCTCGATCGCATCGCGCTGGTCCTGATCGATCGCCTGGGCCAGCCCGACGGTATGCAGCCGGGGCGTGTCGCCCTTGGTGAACACCCCTTCAAGGCACCGCCAACCCGGCACCGGCGCACGGTCCGCGCCGAAGCGGAAGTCGCAGCCGCCGGTCATCGCCTGCATCATCCGCGCCTCGTCGCGGTAGTCCGGCCGGTTGCCGAATGACCCTTCGGCCGCGTCCATTGCCTGTTCGACCGTCATGCCGAGCCGGACGCCGGCAACCTCGGGGCCGTCGACCGACGGCAGCGACGCACCGGTAGTCGTCGCCAACGGCCCGCCGGCGGAACCGGTCGACGCCCCCGTGGATCCGCTCGGCGCCGGGCCCTGACCCTCGACCAGCCAGGCGGTCCCGTCGCCGGCGACGCCGCGATACACGACCTCCTGCTCGCGACCAGCCTCGCCGGTGATGTCCAACCGCGGCAGGCGCGCACATTCGAAGCCGAGCATCGCTCGCACACCGTCGACCGTGCGCTGCAGCCGCTCACCGTTCTCGAACAGGGCCGGTTCGGCAGCCCGGACGGTGATCGCGAACGGCTGGCCGCAGGCGACCTCCCGGTCGGCTACGACGAGCATGTCCGGCTGCTGGACCAGCAGCCGTTCCTGCGCGATTGCCGTCCCGGCCACCGCGGTTCCGAGAATGGCGGCCATGATCCCAAGGGCGTTCCCGAGCGTGCGCATCAGACCAGCTCCCAGCTGCCATCGGCGGCCCGGCAGGCGCGGGCCCGATTGGTCTCGCTGGTACCATCCGCCAGGCGCACCTGCTGCTCGAGGATCGAGCATTCCCGGACTCCGTCGAGCTTGGCATTCGACAGCGGCCGATCGACAGTGACACCATGATCAGCCGGACGCAGCAGATCGGCGTGGACAAATCCCCGGCCGATGCCGTTGCGCGCCACCATCAGCCAATCTGCGTCGACGACCTTGCCGACGACGTGCACCGCCTCGCCGTCCTTCAGCTGGTCCATGACCCCGTATTCGGTGCCCGGGCCGCCGCGCACGTTCGAGGTCGCGGTGGCCACGTAGCCGCTGCCGATCAGCTGCAGCGGCGGCACCTGCCATACCAGGTCGTCGTTGTTTTCGCTGCGGGCCGCCGGGACCGGCCGGTAGGAGGTCTCGACGACGCGCGCCGTCGACTGGACGCCGCTGTCCGGGTTGCTCCAGGAGACCGGCTGGCCGCTGTCGAGTGCCTGCTGACGGGTCTCGGCGATCCCCTGACGGTCCTGCGGGTCGAGTTGCTTGCCGATCACCCCGCCGAGGAACATGCCGCCGATCGCGCCAGCCGCAACAGCCACCAGCTTGCCCGATCCGCCGCCGATCTGCGAGCCGACCAGCGCCCCGCCAACGCCGCCGAGCACCCGGCCGATATCCTCGTTGGTAATGTTCTTCAGGAATTCCTGGGCGCCCGCGGGCTGCGCTATCAGCGTCCCGGCGAACAGAATCGGAAGCAAGGTCTTACGCATGGCCATCCCCCTGGCGTTCTGGCAGCCCGGAGACGCTTTTTCACCCGACTCCGGCACGCCGCCGTCGTGGACGAAGGCGTCACCACGGGAACGCCCCGGGGGAGCGGCCGGTTCCGACGACGGAACGCCGTTTGCACCGGGCCGGCTTCTCAGCCGGCCCGGCGTCGGCCTTGCTCAGACGTGCGGCTGCGAGGCGTGGGCACTGCCGGTCAGCTCCGACAGGCTCTCGCGCTGACGGCCCGCTGCGTCGAAGTTCGCCGGGTCGAGCCAGCGGGTGAACGCCGCCTTCAGGGCCGGCCACTCGGTATCCAGGATCGAGAACCAGGCGGTATCGCGGTTGCGGTCCTTGTACAGGGTCGCCTGCCGGAACAGGCCCTCGTACTGAAATCCGAGTCGCCCGGCCGCCGTGCGGGACGGCGCATTCAGGCTGTCGCATTTCCATTCGTAGCGCCGGTAGCCGAGCTCGTCGAATACCCGGGCCATCATCAGGTACATGGTCTCGGTCGCCATCACGGTGCGCTGCAACGCCGGCGACATGGTGATGTGGCCGACCTCGATGACGCCGACCGCCGGTTCGATCCGCAGGTAGCTGGCATAGCCGAGGCAGCGACCGCCGGCCTGCTCGACGATCGCGTAGAACAGCGGATCCTCGCTGGCCTCGCACTGGGCGATCCACTTGTCGAATCCGGCCCGGTCCGCGCCGAACGGCCCGACCGCCAGATACGTCCACATCCGCCCCTCGGCATCTTCCGAAACCGCGTCGAACAGCGACCGGGCGTGATCCGCCACCGTCAGCGGCTCAAGCCGCACGCTGCGGCCGACCATCGCCGAGCGGCCCGGGCGCGGTCTCGGCACCCAGCCCGGGACCGGTTCGCCGATCGGCTGGCCGAGGTCGTTGGTTCGGGCGGTCATGGCGGGCTCCGTCGTTGTCGATTTGGCACCTCCCGATGCCACGGAGCGCAGGCTCCACTTAGAGCCAAGCCCCAACGCCCCAGCGGTCCAAGCCCGGCCCGCGGCCGTTGCCATGCCTTGACAATGTCCCCGGCCGGAAAGGTTGTCGCCGAGCGCAAACGGCATCGCTGTCGGCCAGCTTGTCGGAAAGCCGTGCGGGACTACGTCTGCAGCGCAGGCCGTGGCAGCCGCGAAATGCTATAATGCGCTGGCAGGCCGGACGACGAGCGCCGTGCGGGTACGATTGCATGAGGCAAGCCATGCCGGACGAATATCGCTTCCTGGTCTTCTCGCCCGAAGAGGCGGCCGCCGCCCTGACCGGCCAGGCGGAGAAGACCGGCAAGGCCCTGCCGGCGGGTCGCCCGATCAGTGCCGAACCGGTCGGCGAGAAGGTCAACAACGGCCGGCTGCTGGTCGATACCGGGGATGGCCCCCCCTCGGTGGTGCCGTTCGGCAGCGACGAAGTTCTCGAAGCGCTCATCGGCTTCTGCCTGGACCGCCGGATCCCCATGCCCATGGTGTCCGAGAAGACCCTGGAACGTCTGAACGGGCGGTTCGCGCTGCGCATCGGCCAGGTCGACTCGATCGACTTCCAGATGCGCACGCACGCCCCGAAAAGCCGATAGGGCCGCGACCGGCGGCGCTTGGCCCAGTGGGATCCCGCCGATTGGCCCTCGTCAACCGATCCGAAGTCCCGCAACCAGGACGCCGGGATTTCGGCAAGGGACAATGCCATGACGATCCGGCCGGTGGCTCGGGGCGACCTTGAGCAGTGGTTGCCGCTGTGGAACGGCTACAACGCGTTCTACGAGAGGTCCGGGCCCACCGCCCTGCCCGACGAGGTGACGCGGACCACCTGGGACCGTTTCTTCGATCCCGACGAGCCGGTCCACGCGCTGGTGGCGGACCACGACGGCCGGTTGGTCGGCCTCGTCCACTACCTGTTCCATCGCAGCACCACGCTGATCGGGCCGAACTGCTATCTGCAGGACCTGTTCACCCTGCCCGATGCCCGCGGCAAAGGCGTCGGCCGGGCCCTGATCGAGGCGGTCTACGAGCAGGCCAGGATTGCCGGCGGCGATCGGGTCTACTGGCTCACCCACGAGACCAACGCCACGGCAAGGCGACTGTACGACCAGGTGGCGCAGGACACCGGCTTCGTCGTCTACCGCCGGGTGCTCTGAGGTCCACGACGCGACGTGCCCCGGCGGCGCGCTATTCCTTCGGCATCACGTGGCTGAGCGCCAGCCGGCCGCCGTCGGGATAGATGGTCTGACCGATGAAGTAGGCGCTGTCGTCGGTCGCCAGGAACAACGCGGCGCCGGCGATCTCCGCCGGCTCGGCCGGGCGGCCGAGCGGGGTGCGGGCGCGTAGCCGGTCCATGGCGCCGTCGTCGGTCAGCATCGCCGAGCGGAACAGGTCGGTGGCCACGCTGCCGGGACCGATGGCGTTGACCCGGATGCCATGCGGCGCCAGTTCCACGCCCATGGTCTTGGTGAGCTGGTTCACAGCACCCTTCGACGCGTTGTAGGCCGCCAAGCCCTGCGGCACGATCACCGCGTTGATCGAGGCGGTGTTGATGATAACCCCGCGGATGCCGCGTGCGACCATGCGGCGGGCGGCCTCCTGGCCGGTGTGGAACACACCCTTGAGGTTGACGGCGATCACCCGGTCGAAGGTCTCGTCGTCGAGTTCCAGGAACGGCGTGTTGTGAATGATGCCGGCATTGGCACAGACCACGTCGAGGCTGCCATAGGCGGCGATCGCATGGTCCATCAGGGCCGCGACCTGATCGCGCCGGGTGACGTCGCAGGCGACGAAACGGGCCTCGTTCCCGGCTTCCTTGATCGGGCCGACCACCGCGTCGCCGGCCATCGGATCCATGTCGGCGACCACGACCTTGGCGCCCTCGGCGGCGAACCGCTCGGCGATCGCCGCGCCGATGCCGCGCGCCGCCCCGGTGACGACCGCCACCTTGCCTTCGAGACGCATCCCCTCACCCCTTCTTCGCGTAGCCGACGCCCTGCAGGGACTCGGCGATCTCGCCGAGGATCGCCGGGTCGTCGATGGTCGCCGGCATCCCCGGGTCCTGGCCGTCGGCGATCTTCTGCATGGTGCCGCGCAGGATCTTGCCGGAGCGGGTCTTCGGCAGCCGCTGCACCACCGTCGCCACCTTGAAGGCGGCAACCGGGCCGATGCGCTCGCGCACCAGCGCAACCACCTCGGCCACCACCTGGTCGTACGGCTTGTTCACCCCGTCCTTGAGCACCAGGAAGCCGAGCGGCACCTGGCCCTTCAGGTCGTCGGCGACGCCGATCACCGCGCATTCGGCCACGTCCGGATGGCTGGACAGGACCTCCTCCATGCCGCCGGTCGACAGCCGGTGCCCGGCGACGTTGATGATGTCGTCGGTGCGGGTCATGACATGCAGGTAGCCGTCGTCGTCGATCAGCCCGGCGTCGCCGGTCTGGTAGTAGCCCGGGTACTCGGTCATGTAGCTCTGCACGAACCGGTCGTCGTTGTTCCACAAGGTCGACAACGCCCCCGGCGGCAACGGCAGCTTGATCGAGATCGCGCCGATCTCGTTCGGCTTCACCGACGTGCCCTCGGGCGCCAGCACCTGGACGTTCCAGCCCGGCACCGAATGGGTGGGCGAGCCCGGCTTGTAGGCCAGTTCCTCGATGCCGAGGCAGTTGGAGGCGATCGGCCAGCCGGTCTCGGTCTGCCACCAGTGGTCCACCGTCGGGACCTTCAGCTTGTCCTGGCACCATTTCAGGGTGTCGGGATCGCAGCGCTCGCCGGCCAGGAACTGGGCGCGGAAATGCGACAGGTCGTAGTTCGCCAGCAGCTTGCCGTCGGGATCCTCCTTCTTGATGGCGCGGATCGCGGTCGGTGCCGTGAACATCACCTTGACCTTGTGGTCGGCGATCACCCGCCAGAACGCGCCGGCGTCGGGGGTGCCGACCGGCTTGCCCTCGTACAGCACCGTGGTGCAGCCGTGGAACAGCGGCGCGTAGACGATGTAGGAGTGGCCGACCACCCAGCCGACGTCCGATGCCGCCCAGTACACGTCGCCGGGGTCGACGTCGTAGATGTTCTTCATCGACCAGTTCAGTGCCACCAGGTGGCCGCCGGTCGGGCGCACCACGCCCTTCGGCTGGCCGGTGGTGCCGGAGGTGTAGAGGATGTAGGCCGGGTCGGTGGCCTTCACCGGCACGCATTCGGCAGGTGCCGCGTCGGCTTCGGCGTCCTCCCAGGTCAGGTCGCGGCCGGCGACCAGGGTCGCCTCGACCTGCGGGCGCTGCCTGACGACGCAATGCGCGGGCTTGTGGGTGGACAGCTCGATCGCCCGGTCGAGCAGCGGCTTGTAGGGCAGCACCCGCAGGCCCTCGATGCCGCAGGACGCGGTGACGATGATCTTAGGCGTGGCGTCGTCGATGCGGGTCGCCAGTTCCTTGGCCGCGAAGCCGCCGAACACCACCGAGTGGATGGCGCCGATCCGCCCGGTCGCCAGCATGGCGATCACCGCCTCGGGGATCATCGGCATGTACAGGATCACCCGGTCGCCGTAGCCGACGCCCAGCTTGCGCAGCGCGCCGGCGAACCGCGCCACCCGGTCCTGCAGCTCGGCATAGCTGTAGGTCGCGACCGTGCCGGTGACCGGGCTGTCGTAGATCAGCGCCGCCTGGTCGCCGCGCCCGGCCTCGACATGGCGGTCGACGGCGTTGAAGCAGGTGTTGGTCTCGCCGCCGACAAACCAGCGGGTGAACGGCGACTTGGAGTCATCCAGCACCCGGTCCCAGCGCTTGGTCCAGGCCACGCCCTCGGCGGCCTCGGCCCAGAACCCCTCGGGGTCGTCGAGCGAACGGCGATAGATCTCGTGGAAGCGGCCCATGTCTCCTCCCCTGTGCTGGTCGTGACCCGGGTCGGCCCGGGCTCGTGCTTGGCGGTGATCCTGCGTCAGTCCGGCCTGGATGTTAACAGGGGAGAAGTGGCAGCCGCGTGCGCTGTGTCAAATAGCACTCGGAACGCGACCGCCTCCGTTTCACGCCGCCAGTTTCAGGATCTCCAGCACCTCGGCCGGCGACGGGATCGGCCGCGGATTGCGCGGGACCCAGGGAGTGCCCATGGCGCCCTCGGCGATGCGCTGGAACTTGTCCGGGCCGATGCCGACGGCGGTCAGGCTCCGGGGCATGCCGAGGCCGCCGATGAAGGCGTCGAGCACGTCGCCGGCATCCTCGTCCGGCCGGCCCATGGCGGCGGCGACCAGGGCCTGGCGGTCGGCGTTCACCAGCTTGTTCCAGCGCATGACCGCCGGCAGCATGATGCAGGACGTGTGGCCGTGCGGCACGTCGAACATGGCCCCGAGAACGTAGCCGATGCCGTGGCTCGCCCCCATGGGCACGCCGCTCGCCAGCGGCCCCATCGAGAGCCACATGCCCATCTGACAGTCGAGCCGGGCCGCCAGGTCTTTCGGATCCAGCTTCACACCGGGCAGGCCGCGGGCCAGCAGGGACAGCCCTCGGAGCGCCTGTGCGTCGCCGTAGGCATGCGCTTCCTTGGCGCACACGCCCTCGACGCAGTGGTCGAGCGCGCGGATGCCGGTCGATGTCCACAGCCACTCCGGCGTGTGGACGGTGACGGCCGGGTCGAGCACCACCGCCGACGGCATCATGCCCGGATGTCGGAAGATCTCCTTGGCCTGTACCCGCTCGTCGGTGACGCCGGCGAGACCGCTGAAGTCGCCGGCGGAGAGTGTCGTCGGCACGCTGATCTGGCGTATCGTCGGCGGCGCGCACGGCGGCGCGGCGAGGGCGCCGTCCGGTCCCGCGACCGGGCGGAACCTGTCCATCCCCTCGGGCGTGTCGATCTCGTTCGCGAGGCAGAGCCGGACCGCCTTGGCGGCGTCGGTGATGGAGCCGCCGCCCAGGGTGACGATGGTGTCGGCATCGGCGGCGCGAACGGCGCCGGCAGCGGCGATCACGTCGCCTCGCGGCGTGTGCGGCCGCATCCGGTCGAAGGTGCCGACGCATTTGTTGCCGAGCGCGTGGCGCAGCTTCTCGATCTCGTCGGTCTCGCGGTTGAGGGTGCCGCTGACCATGAGCAAGACCCGCTCGGCGCCGAGCCCGGCGACCTCATCCGCCACGGCACCGGCGGCCGGACGGCCGAAGCTGACCGCGTCCATCTGTCCGAACGCGACCCGTCCCTGCTGCAGCATCGGCCAATCCTCCCGGCGGCGTTCTCACGTCGCGATAAATCACCGGCGGCGTTCTCACGTCGCGATAAATCGCCGGCGGCGTTCTCACGTCGCGATAAATCGCAAGCAGGTGGACGACCCGGTCCGAGGCCTCGGACCGGGTCGGACCGCGTCACATCAGGGCGATCACCCGGGCCGGGCCGCCGGAGCCGCCGCGGTGCTTCGGCGCGCCGACCACCAGGGTCGCCCCCTTGGCCGGCAGGGCGTCGAGGTTGGCAATGCACTCCAGGCCCCATCGGTTGGTGGGCAGCCAGGCATAGTGGGTGGCGAAATCCGCCGACGGGCCGTGATCGAGGGACAGCGAGTCGACCGCCATGCCGACCGCCGTGCTCTCCTCGATCAGCATCTTGGCGGCCTCGATGTGGAAGCCCGGGAAGTGCATCATCTTGTCATCGCCGACGTTGCGGAACTTGTCCGAGGCGGCGTGCCTGTCCCAGCCGGAATTCATGGCGACGCAGCATTTCTCGGGCAGCGGGCCGTTCCTGGCGATCCAGGCCTTGAGGTCGTCGGGCGTCACCTGGGCATCGGCATCGGCCGCCGCCTTCTCGCGGATGTCGACGATCGCGAGCGGCACCACCAGATTGGCGACCGGCACCTCGGCAACGCTCTGGCCGTCCTTGGAGAAGTGCAGGGGGGCGTCGATGTGGGTGCCGGTATGCTCGTTGACCGTCAGCACGCTGAGGTTGAAGCCGTCCTTCTCGAAGTGGAACTTCTGCTCGCTCGCAAAGCCGGGCTCGCCGAAATAGGTCGGGAAGTCGTGGTGCAGCTCGTGGGTCATGTCCTGCACCTGGCTTGCCCCGGCGGCTAGCGCCGACGGTGCCGATGCGGCGGTCGCGACGACCCCGGCGGCGGCAGCGGCGACCCCGGTCCTGAAGATGTCGCGACGACTCAACATCCGGCGCTTCACGGACTCGACGACGCAATGATGGCACATGGTTCAATCCCCCTGTTCGCTCTACCGGTCCCGGGCCGGGCCGGTTCAACGCCCATAGGGTGCGGCGATGCGGGGCGTTTTTCCAGTCCGACTGGAATCGCCCGGTGATCCGGGCCGCCGCCGGGGCACCGCGTGCTCAGATGCGCCGGCCGAACCGCGCCGCGATCCGCTTCTCGGCCTCGACGATCATCAGCAAGACGATGCCGGCCGCCACGCTGGCCATGCCGTCGATCAGCGCAAGGGGCCGGCTGCCGAAGGCCGCCTGCATCAGCGGCAGGTAGGTGAAGGCGACCTGCGCCACCGCGACCGTGGCGACACCGATCAGCACCGCGCGGGTTCCGAGCATTCCCCGCCAGGTGATGGAGGGGCCGTGGGTGTAGCGGACGCTGAACAGGTAGAAGATCTCCATGACCACCAGCGTGTTCACCACCACCGTGCGGGCGGTCCCGACGTCGAGGCCGCGGGCGGTGGCCCAGGTGTAGACTCCGAAGGTTCCCGCAACCATCAGCGCGGATACGAAGACGATGCGCCAGATCAGCCGTGGCGACAGCAGCCCTTGCCCGGCAGGCCGCGCCGGCCGCCGCATCGCGCCAGGTTCGGTCGGCTCGAACGCCAGGGTCAGGCCGAGGGCCACAGCGGTGATCATGTTGATCCACAGGATCTGGACCGGCGTGACCGGCAGGGTCAGGCCGAACAGGACTGCCAGGACGATCGTGAAGGCTTCGCCGCCATTGGTCGGCAACGTCCAGGCGATGACCTTGGTCAGATTATCGTAGACGGTCCTGCCCTCGCGGACGGCCGCGACGATCGAGGCGAAGTTGTCGTCGGCGAGCACCATCTCGCTCGCTTCCTTGGCGGCCTCGGTACCCTTGCCGCCCATGGCGACCCCGACATCGGCACGTTTCAGCGCCGGCGCATCGTTCACCCCGTCCCCGGTCATCGCGATGATCGAGCCGTCCGCCTGGAGGGCCTCGACCAGCCGCAGCTTTTGCTCCGGGCTGGTTCGCGCGAACACCGTCGCCGACCGCGCCTGGGCGTGGAACTCGGCGTCCCCCATCCGGTCCAGATCCTGGCCGGTCACCGTCTTCGGGTCGTCGTCGAGCCCCAGTTGGACCGCGATCGCCCGGGCGGTGGCGCCGTGATCCCCGGTGATCATCTTGACCCGGATCCCGGCGGACCGGCATTCGGCCACGGCGGCGATCGCCTCGGGCCGCGGCGGATCGATCAGCCCCACGAGGCCGAGCAGTACCAGACCCTGTTCGACATCGTCGGGTACAATGCAGGCTGTCCCGGCCGGCATCGTTCGGCGCGCCAGGGCGATCACGCGCTGGCCGTCAGCCGCCAGCGCCTCGATCGCCGCGTGCCAGCGAACCGGGTCGACCGCCCGATCTCCGTCGGGGGTGGCCTCGAACGCGCACATGCCGAGGATGCGTTCCGGAGCGCCCTTCACGTACACCACGGGATCACGCCCTTGGCGGGCATGCAGGGTCGCCATGTAGCGATGGCGCGAGTCGAACGGAATCTCGTCCAGGCGCCTCAGGCTCGAGCGCGCCGCCGTCACGTCGTGACCCGCCTTGATGGCGAGCGCGACCAGCGCGCCCTCCATCGGATCGCCATCCACCGTCCAGCTCTCGCCGACCTGCCCCAGATGCGCGTCGTTGCACAGGACCGCCGCCAGCGCGGCTTCCTCCAGCGCCGGATACGCCGGCGGGTCGATGGCCTCGCCGGCGATGCGAAAACCACCCTCTGGCCGGTAGCCGCCTCCCTCGACCCGGATATCCGCCAGCGCCGTCATCACGGTCCGTACGGTCATCTCGTTGCGGGTCAGGGTTCCGGTCTTGTCCGAGCAGATCACCGAGACCGCGCCGAGTGTCTCGACGGCGGGAAGCCGCCGGATGATGGCGTTGCGCGCCGCCATTCGCTGAACGCCCACCGCGAGCGCGATGGTCATGACCGCGGGCAGGCCCTCCGGGATGGCGGCCACGGCCAAGCCGACCACGACCATGAAGGCCTCGTCCAACGGATAGGACCTCACGAGCACGGCATAGCCGAACACCAGCGCCGAGACTCCCAGCACCGCGGCCGTCACCTGCCGGGCGAACTGGTCCATCTGCCGGACCAGCGGCGTCGCCAGCCGCTCCACCGCCCCGATCATCAGGCTGATCCGGCCAAGTTCGGTCGCGGCCCCGGTCTCGACGGCCACGCCGGTTGCCTGGCCGGCGGCAACGAAGGTGCCGGAGAACGCCATCGAAAACCGATCGCCGAGGGATACGGCAGCATCGACCGGGGCGACCGCCTTTTCCACCGGCACCGACTCGCCGGTCAGCACGGCCTCGTCGACCCGCAGGTTCCGCGACCGGATGAGCCGAAGATCGGCCGGCACCCGGTCGCCGGCCTCCAGTAGCACGATGTCGCCGGGAACGACCGCCTCGGCCTTCACCGTCACGCGCCGGCCGTCGCGGATCACCGACGCGTTCGGGTCGATCATGCCGCGGATCGCCTCCAGGGCGCGCTCGGCCCGGCCTTCCTGGATGAACCCGATCACCGCATTGATCGCCACGACCGCAACGATCACCAGTGCGTCCGTAACTTGGCCGATCACCGCCGCCAGGGCACCGGCGGCCAGCAGCATGTAGATGAGCAGGTTGTGGAACTGAAAGAGCAACCGGATCAGGGCCGGCCGGCGCTTGCCCGCCGGCAGCCGGTTCGGGCCGCAACCCGCAAGCCGACGTGTCGCCTCCTGTGGCGACAGTCCGCCGATATCGACCCGCAGATCGGCCAGTACCGCGGCCGGATCGAGGGAATGCCAAAGGCGCCGCGCCGGTTCGGCGGGCACGCTTCGACCGGTTCGCCCATCCATGCTCCACACTCCTGGGCGCCAGGACGCCCGATTGACTCGGTCTTATCGACCTGCTGATTCAGGGAGTGATCGCGACCTTGAGAACACCGTCGCGCTGGTTGGCGAACAGATCGTAGGCTTCCTCGATCTGTTCAAGCTTGAACCGGTGGGTCACCAGCGGGCGGGTGTCGAGGCGTCCCGAGGCGATGACGTCCATCAGCCGACGCATGCGCTCCTTCCCGCCAGGGCACAGCGACGTGACGATGGTGTGATCGCCAAGCCCCGCCGTGAACGCGTCGAGCGGTATTCGCAGGTCGCTGGAATACACGCCCAGCGACGACAGCGTCCCGCCCGGCCGCAGCACGCGGAGCGCGCCCTCGAAGGTCTCCTGCCGTCCCAGCGCCTCGATCGCGACGTCGACGCCGCGACCGTCGGTCAGGCGCATGATCTCGGCGACCGGATCGATCTTCGAGAAATCGACGACGTGGTCGGCCCCCAACCGCCGCGCGATTTCGGCACGCGCCGGCACCGCCTCGACACCGATGATCGTGGTAGCGCCCATCAGCCGGGCACCGGCGGTGGCGCACAGCCCGATCGGACCCTGGGCGAACACGGCGACGGTGTCGCCGATGCGGATCCGGCCGCTCTCGGCGCCGGAGAACCCGGTCGACATGATGTCGGGGCACATCAGGACCTGCTCGTCGTCCAGCCCGTCGGGAATCGGTGCCAGGTTGGTCATGGCGTCCGGCACCAGGATGTATTCGGCCTGCGCACCGTCGATCGTATTGCCGAACCGCCAGCCGCCGAGCGGCTTGAAGCCGTGCTTGGTGCCGGCGCCGTCCTGGGAATGGCAGCCGCACAGGCAGGCGGCACTGTGTCCGCTGGGCGTGATCGCCCCGGCGATCACCCGCTGGCCCTCGCGATATCCCTGAACCGCCGAACCGAGCTTCTCGATGATGCCGACCGGCTCGTGGCCGATCGTGAGGCCCTTGGCGACCGGGTACTCGCCTTTCAGGATATGGACATCGGTGCCGCAGATCGTCGTCGTGGTGATGCGGACGAGCGCGTCCAGGGGGCCGACATCGGGGATTGGCTTCTCGTCGAGAACGATGCGGTTCGGTTCGACGAACACGGCCGCCATCATCTTCTGCGCCATGACACGTTGCTCCGGGTGACGGGACGAACACACGTCGTCGCCCAACTCGCGCCCAGTCACGAACAGGGACCATGGACTGGAGCCGAATTGAGGCGATCCGATCGGTCCGCCGACCCTAGGCAGCGGCATTCAGCCCGCCATTGACGCAGATCAACCCAACCCCGATCGACCCGTCCCCGGCGGCGCGCTGTCCTCGATTGATGCCGGCCATCGCGCGCCACCACAGCGAAGCCCGGATGCGGCCGAGCCACGCCACATTGCCCTCCTCGGACGGCGGCGCTACGGTTTGGCTCCCGCCGAAAGACTGCGCGAAGGCCCATGAACGCCTACGACACCGACCTCGACAAATCGCCCGCCAACTATGTGCCGCTGACGCCGCTGTCGTTCCTCGACCGCACCGCCGCGGTGTTCCCGACGCGGCTGGCGGTCGCGCATGGCAGGCGCCGCTACAGCTGGGCCGAGGCGGCGGACCGCTGCCGGCGGCTGGGCTCGGCGCTGGCGAAGCGCGGTATCGGCAAAGGCGACACCGTCGCCGCCATGCTGACGAACACTCCGGAGGGTTTCGAGGCGGCGCACGGCGTGCCGATGACCGGAGCCGTGCTGAACATGCTGAACACCCGGCTCGACGCCGAGGCGATCGCCTTCATGCTCGACCATGGCGAGGCCCGGGTTCTGCTGACCGACACCGAGTTCGCGCCGACCGTCAAGGCCGCGCTCGCGCGGACCCAACGCGAGCTGATCGTGATCGATGTCGACGACAGCGAGGGACCGGGAGGCGAGCGGCTCGGCGGCATCGAGTACGAGACTTTCCTGAACACCGGCGACCCCGGGTTTCGCGGCGAACGCCCGGCCGACGAATGGGACGCGATCGCGCTGAACTACACCAGCGGCACCACCGGCGACCCCAAGGGCGTGGTCTACCATCACCGCGGCGCCTACCTGAACGCGCTCGGCAACATCCTGGTCTGGGGCCTGAAGATGCACCCGGTCTACCTGTGGACGCTGCCGATGTTCCACTGCAACGGCTGGTGCTTCCCCTGGACCATCACCGCCCAGGCGGGCACCCATGTCTGCCTGCGCAAGGTCGAGGCCAAGGCGGTCTACGACGCCTTCGCCGACGAGGGCGTCACCCATCTGTGTGGGGCCCCGATCGTGATGTCGATGCTGTTGAACGCGCCCGACGAGCAGCGCCGCGAGTTCCCGCAGGCGGTGCAGATGATGACCGCCGCCTCGGCCCCGCCGGCCGCGGTGCTGGAGGGCATGGACCGGCTCGGCATCAAGGTCACCCACGTGTATGGCCTGACCGAGGTGTACGGGCCGGCGGTGGTGTGCGCCTGGCACGAGGAGTGGAACGGCAGGCCGATCGAGAAGCAGGCCGACCTGAAGTCCCGCCAGGGCGTGCGCTACCCGGTGCTGGAAGGCCTGATGGTCGCCGACCCGGAGACCCTGGAGCCGGTGCCGGCCGACGCCGCGACCATCGGCGAGGTCTTCATGCGCGGCAACATCGTCATGAAGGGCTACCTGAAGAATCCGGCGGCGACCGAAAAGGCGTTCAAGGGCGGCTGGTTCCACACCGGCGACCTGGGGGTCATGCATCCCGACGGCTATATCGAGCTGAAGGACCGCTCCAAGGACATCATCATTTCGGGCGGCGAGAACATCTCGACCATCGAGGTCGAGGGTGTGCTGTACCGGCACCCGGCGGTGCTGGAGGCGGCGGTGGTGGCCCGACCGGACGAGAAATGGGGCGAGACGCCCTGCGCCTTCGTCACCCTGCGGCCGGGCAAGTCCGTGACGGCCGAGGACATCATCGCGTTCTGCCGAAAGAACCTCGCGCACTTCAAGTGCCCGCGCACGGTGGTGTTCGGCGAACTGCCGAAGACCTCGACCGGCAAGGTGCAGAAATTCGTGCTGCGCGAGCGGGCGAAGCAGGTCTGACCGGGCCCGGCATCCGGTCGGGGGAGCCGGGGATCGTCAGTCGAGTGGACGGCCGCCGGCGCCTTGCCGCCATGTACCAGGGGTGCGTCTTCGACGGCGCCACATAGCAAAGCCCGCCTTCCAGCTCGAAAGGCGGGCCTCGGTAGCCGGCCCCGCCCGTATGGGGGAGGCCGGCGGCAGCAACCGGGTGGGGTGTCGGCTAAACCTTTTCCAGGCGAGCGATCTCGTCCTTCAGGGCGAGCTTCTGCCTTTTAAGATCGTGGATGACCGCGACGTCGGGGTGGGGGCGACGCTCTTCGTCCTCAAGCTTCGTTTCCAGAGACGCATGGCGGGACTGAAGGGTGTCGATCCGATCGATGGTGGTCATACGCACCTCCTTTCTTCGGTTCCGGACCGGATAGGCCCGGACTCAACAGGCTACGCTTCTCCACGTGAGGGCGTAAAGCCGGAGGCGCAAGGTCCTTGCAGACTCAAAAGAACATCGCAGTACGATCCCCGGTCAGCCGGTTCGAAGCGATCAGCGGAACACCGATTCGACAGCAGCCGCGACCGACAGCAGGTGGTCGTCGGCCATGGTCTCGCCGACCAGCATCAGCCCGACCGGCGCCGACCCGGCCTCGTGCACCGGCACGGTGGCCGAGCAGCGGTCGAGGAAGTTGCCGACCGAGCAGTTGCGCAGCATCAGGTTGTTGACCTTGGCGTAGACCTCGTCGCTGGCCTCCAACTCGGCGATCGGCGCGGCCACGCGCGCGGTGGTCGGCATCAGCACGGCGTCGAACGGCGCCGTGACGGCGTTGCAGGCGGCCTGGATCTCGGCCCGGCGCCGCAGCAGGGTGATGTAGTCGACGGCACTCTGTTCGGTCGCCCGATTGATCCGGACCAGGACACGCGGATCGAACAGGTCCGGCGCCCGCTGCACGTGGCGGGCATGCGCCTCGTAGCATTCCGGCGCCACCAGCCCGCCCTTGGCGTTGGCCTCGACGATCTCCAGCAGTTCGCGGAACGGGATCTCGGTCACCACGGCGCCCGCCGCCGACAGCCTCGACAACGCCGCCTCGAAGCCTTGCGCGGTGGTGCCGTCCAGATCCTCCAACACCAGGCTTCGCGGTACCGCGAAGCGCAGGCCGGCCACGCTCCGGCGTGCGATCGGGCGGACCGGCTCGCCGGCCAGCACCTGGTGGACGCGGGCGGCGCAGGCGATGGTCGGGGCCAGCGGCCCGATCGAATCCAGCGAGTGCGACAACGGGCAGGCGCCGGTGATCGGCACCCGGCGCTGGGTCGGCTTGAAACCCGCGAGGCCGCACAGCCCGCTCGGGATCCGCACCGAGCCGCCGGTGTCGGAGCCGATGCCGACCGTGGCCATGCCGTCGGTCACGCTGACCGCGGCCCCCGCCGAGGAGCCGCCGGGAATCCGCCGGGTGTCGCGGTCCCAGGTGTTGGCCGGCGTGCCGTAATGCGGGTTCAGTCCGACCCCGGAATACGCCAGCTCGGTCATGTTGGTGCGGCCGACCAGCACGGCGCCGGCGGCCCGCAAGCGGGCCATTGTCGGGGCGTCGGCTTCGGCCGGCGGCTCATCGGCCAGCACCCGCGAACCGGCCTTGGTGACCTGGCCGCGCAGGTCGAACAGATCCTTGACCGAGATCGGCAGGCCCTCCAGCGGCCGCGCCGGCACCCCGGCGTTGCGCAGCCGGTCGCTCGCCTCGGCCTCGGCCCTGGCGGTGTCCGCCATCATGCGCACGAACACCCGCGTCCCCTCGCCGCCGGGATCGGCAGCGCGCTCGAGCGCGGTCTCCAGCAATGCGGAAGCGCTGGTCCGCCCGACCTCCAGGTCGGTCAGCAGGGCGGCGATCGGGGTCAGGGGCGCGAAGCTCATCAGCTCACTTCCGGCAAGGTTTCGATGGTGTAGGCGTGCTCGACCGTGGCCCCGCTCTCGGGGTCCGACAGCCGCATGGCGAAGCGGTCGGCGTGGCGAATGCCACCGGTGACCGGCACGGTGCCGCACAGCATCACCGTGCCGGGCTCCAGGCCGCCATAGCCGTCGACCAGTTCGGTCAGCGGCCGGATCATTGCGAGGGTCCCGGTCTGGTAGACCGCCTCGCGGCCGGCGATGGTGGCGCGGCTCTCCAGGATCAGGCGATCCATCCACGGCCCCGGCTCGATCGGCCAGGCGGCGGTCGCCAGCACCTTCGGGCACATCTGCTTGGATACCGCGATCGAGTAGCTCTCGACCTTGCGGTCGGTGTGGTCGGAGCCGACGGTCAGAAGCAGCCCCGTCTCGGTCGCGATCAGCACCGGTTCGACCTCGCCCGAGCTCTCGCGTCCCAGCACCTGCACCCGGTCGCTCTGCACCACCTGGGCGGCGGCGACACGGTAGTAGAGCGGCACCTTGCTGGGCCCCGGCACGCCGATTGCCGCCAGTTCCTCGATGTGATGGTCCAGCGCTGCCTTGTCGCGCCCGGTCCAGCCGGCCACCACGCATTCTCGGACCTGCACCGAAACAGGTCCCGCCGGCGTCGTGAAGTTCAGAATTCGACCGCTCATCTCGCTCCTCCGGGAAACGCCGGACGATAGCCCCGCCTTCGGGTACGGGGGAAGACCGGTGGGCGCCGGCGAATGCAGAATTCGTGTGTAGGATTGTTGACAATCGGACAACACCGATGACATCTTCCCGCCGTAACTACCTGGACCCGAGGAATTCCGATGCCGTCTTCCGCGATCCGCTATGTTTCGTTCGACTGTTACGGAACGCTCACCAACTTCCGCGTCGGCGACGTCACCCGTGGCCTGCTGGCCGACCGCGTCCCGGCAGAGCGGATGCCGGCGTTCCTGGAAGATTTCACGGCCTACCGCTTCGACGAGGTACTGGGGGCCTGGAAACCCTATGCCGAGGTGCTGCAGCGCGCGCTCGAGCGGACCTGCCGGCGCTGGGCCGTCGCCTTCCGGCCAGCCGACACCCAGGCGATCTACCAGGCGGTGCCGACCTGGGGGCCGCACGCCGATGTCCCGGCGCCGCTGGCCCGGGTGGCCAAGGCGCTGCCGCTGGTGATCCTGTCGAACGCCGCCGACGCGCAGATCCAGTCGAATGTCGACCTGCTGGGGGCGCCGGTGCACGCGGTGCTGACCGCCGAGCAGGCGCAGGCCTACAAGCCGCGGCTGCAGGCCTTCGAGTATATGTTCGACAGCCTGGGCTGCGGGCCGGAGCACTTCATGCACGTGTCCTCCAGCCTGCGCTACGACCTGATGTCGGCCAGCGACCTGCGAATCGGCCGGCGGGTGTTCGTCGAGCGCGGCCACGGCCCCGGCAACCCGGCCTATGGCTACCAGGCGATCGCCGACCTCGGCGGGCTGCCCGGTCTGCTGGGGCTGTGACCGCCGTGGCAACCGCCACCCGCCCCCTGCCCCGCGCCACCCTGTCGGTGCAGATCGCCGAGCGGATCCGCGACGACATCCTGTCCGGCGCCCATCCACCCGGCACGCAATTGCACGAGGTCGAGTTGGCGGTCGGCTTCGGGGTCAGCCGCGGCCCGCTGCGCGAGGCCATGCAGCGGCTGGTCCAGGAGGGCCTTCTGCGCAGCGCGCCGCATCGCGGCATGTTCGTGCCGGACCTGACCGAAGCCGACCTGCTCGACGTGTTCTTCGTGCGCTCGACCCTGGAGGTCGCGGCGCTTCGCCGGGTCCTCGCCGGCGACCGGCGACACGCGGTATCCGCCACCCTGTCCGCGATCGCCGACCGCATGGACCGGTCGATGAAGGCCGGCGACTGGGCCACCGGCGGCGAGCTCGATTTCGAATACCATCGCACCCTGGTCGACGCCGCCGGCAGCGAGCGGCTGTCGCGAACCTATGCCACCGTCCAGGCCGAGACCCGGCTGTGCCTGCACCGGCTGATGGGCGGCTACCGCAGCAGCGCGCATCTGGCCGACGAGCACCACCGGCTGGCCGGCCTGATCGCCGACGCCCCGGCCGAGGCCGTGGTCGAGGAGCTGCAGCGGCATTTCGGCGACCCCGCGACGCATCTTCGCAAGGCGCGGGCCGCCGGCGCCGACGAGCCCGAGCAGACCCAATGACCGACGCAATCTCCCTGAACCCGGTCTCGCCGGCCGACTTGGACATCGTCTCGGCCCTGGTGGCGGAGGTGCGCTGGCCGCACCGTCCCGCCGACATCGACGCGCTGATCCGGCTCGGCCACGGTCGCCTTGTCCGCGAGGGCGACGACACGCTCGGCGCCGGCCTGTGGTGGGGCTTCGGCAGCACCCTCGCCCGGCTCGGGCTGGTCATCGTCTCGCCGCGCGCCCAGGGCCGCGGGCTGGGCCGGCGGCTGGTCGAGGCGCTGCTGGCCGACGCCGCGCCGCGCCCGGTCACGCTGCTGGCGACCCGCGCCGGCCGGCCGCTGTACGACCGGCTCGGCTTCGTCGCGACCGGGAGGGAAATCGGCCAGCACCAGGGCGAATATCGCGGGACAGCGCGTCCCGATCCCCGCCTGCGTCCCGATCCCCGCCTGCGCCCTGCCACGCCCGAGGACGTCCCGGCGCTGGACCGGCTCGACGCCGCCGCCTTCGGGGCCGGGCGCCGGACGGTCATCGACCACCTGATGGCGGCCGGCCGGACCGCGGTGCTGGTCGAGGACGGCGCGGTCACCGGCTACGCGATCGCGCGGCCGTTCGGGCATGGATCGGGGATCGGCCCGGTGGTGGCCGCCAGCGAGGACGGCGCCATCGCCCTGTTCGACGCCCTGGCCCGCCCAGGCTTCCTGCGGGTCGACCTGGCGACCGACGCGACCCGGTTCGCCCGCCATGTGAGCGACGCCGGCCTGGGCTTCGACAGTGCCTCGCCGGTCATGACGCTGGGCCCCGTGCCGGCGCCCGCCGGGCCGCAGCGGATCTTCGCGCTCGCCAGCCATGCCCTCGGTTAAGGAGCCCCCCATGTACCGCACCATCGTCATCGGCCGCGGCCTGATCGGCAGCGCCGCCGCCCGGCATCTCTCGGCGCTGGTCGACGGCGTCGCCCTGCTCGGCCCCGACGAACCGGCCGACCGCGCGACGCATACCGGTGTGTTCGCGAGCCACTACGACGAGGGCCGCATGACCCGCGTGGTCGACCCGGACCCGGCCTGGGCGGTCACCGCCAAGCGCTCGATCGACCGCTACGCCGACCTGGAGACGCGCAGCGGCATATCGTTCTTCACCAACTCGGGCTATCTCGGCATCGGCGGCCCCGGCAGCGACTACATCGAACGTTCGGTGGCGGCCGGCGAGCAGCTCGGCGCCGACATCACCCGCCTCGACGCCGCCGGCATCCGGGCCCGTTTCCCGTTCCTGGCCGTGGCGGACGACGCCGACGGCCTGCACGAGGGCGACCGGGCCGGCCACCTGAGCCCGCGCGCCATGATCCGCGCCCAGACCGAGGTGGCCCGTCTGCAGGGGACGGCGATCGTCGCCGACCGCGCGACCGCGGTTCGGGCGGTCCCCGGCGGCGTCGAGGTCGAGACCGCCGACGGCGGGACTCTCCGGGCCGAGCGCGTGCTGGTCGCCGCCGGCGCCTTCACCGACGCCTGCGGGCTGTCGCCGGTCGCGCTCAAGCTCCGGGTGTTCGGCCGCACCGTGGTACTGGCCCGCATCGACGACGACATGGCGGCCGACTACCGCGGTATGCCGACCATGGGCCATGCCGAGACCGGCGCCTACATCCTGCCGCCGATCCGCTATCCCGACGGCAACAGCTACCTGAAGATCGGCATCGGCACGACCGGCGACGCGAACCTGCGCACCCTCGAAGACCTCACGGCCTGGTTCAAGGGCCCGGGCTCCGAGGCCAACCGCCGCGACTTCCAGGCGTTCCTGATCGACCTGATCCCGCCGCTGGCGCGCTGCCAAGCCTGGCACACCGACACCTGCGCGGTCGCCTGGACGGCGACCGGCCTGCCTTATATCGACCACGTGCTGGACGACCGAATCGCCGTCGCGGTCGGCGGCAACGGCAAGGGTGCCAAGTCGTCCGACGACTGGGGCTGGCTGGCGGCCCGGATGATGGCCGGGCAGGATTGGGACCACCCGGTGGCGCGCGAGCGGCTCAGGGTGCCGCGGGGGTGAAGGGCTGCCAGGGGTCGATCACGCGCGCGGTCGGTGTCGGACATGCCGTCCCCGGATGATTGTTCTCCAGCCTCCCTTTTCACCACGCGCGGACTTCAAGCCGGAAAACGCCAGCGCTGTTACGCCACGGGATGGGACGTGACCGTTTAAACGCAGAAGGCGGCTTCGCTCTCCGGCTGCAGATCTCACGGTAGTCCATTGGAGATGCAAGACACTCTGTCCACGATCCGCGGGCACATATACGATCATTCGCTTGAATAAGATTTATATCTGCACTTGATTTTTAAAAGATCATCGTGAACGATACTCAACCTAGGGGAGAGATTTAGCAGCCACACTGATGTTTGAGCATGAGATCGCCACTGGCGACGCTCCAGCGGACCTCGGTTTTCGAACCGGTGGTCCCGAGACGTTGCACCTGCCGAGCATGCAGGGCCGGCTCGACCGATACCGCCGTCTGGCCGAATGCGACGCCCCGGTCCTCATCCTGGGCGAAACCGGTTGCGGCAAGACCGCCCTGGCGCAGTGGCTCCATGAACATTCCGTGCGTCGCGACCGGAAATTTGTCATCCGAGGATGCGGCGGCTTCCATGACGACGCGTTCGTCGCCACCTTGTTCGGTCACGTCCGCGGCGGCTACACGGGAGCCGTCCGCGACGAGGAAGGGTTGCTCCGAGGCTGTGACGGCGGCACGCTGGTTCTGGACGACATCGATGCCCTGACCGATCAGCAGCAGACGCGCCTACTGCATTTCCTGGACCACGGCGTGGTCACTCCCCTGGGCGCGCCGAACATTATCCACAGCGCTGATGTTCGAGTCCTGGCGACCACCAACCAGGATCTGAAAGCCGCGGCGGAACTCGGCCGGTTCAGGGAGGACCTGTACTACCGGCTCGCCGTGTTCACCGCCCGGGTCCCACCGCTGCGTGAGCGCTCCGGCGACATCGAGACCCTTGTGCGAGGCTTCGAGCGGCAGATGCAGACCCGATACCCGGCGGTGGCGGCCGAGCGCCGCCTGTCGAATGGCCTGCTGCGACTGCTGTCGCTGTACCCGTGGCCCGGCAATATCCGGGAACTGCGGAGCGCGGTATACCAGACCCTCGCGCATGTACCGCCGGTATCCGGCCGGGTCATCGAGATTGCCGATTTTCTGAAGATCGCGGAGGATCCGGATGGCAATTTCGATATTCTGCTGGCCATCCGGAACCGTGCCCAGCGCGACGACGACACGCTACGGCGGGTGTTGTCGGCCTCGGGCTGGAATGTCTCGCTGACAGCGCGGATCGCCAACTTCTCGCGGACGACTCTGCACCACAAGATCAAGCAGAACAACTGGCGGCGCGAACGCGAGTGTTAACCTGACGGGCTGAACGGCCTGCAGGTTAACAGTTCCCGGCAACAGAATTTTAACCAAACACCGGGATTCCAACGACCTAGCATCTGGCACTGCATTTGCTGATGTCCGCACCAGGAACGCAGGCGGATGGATCGGCGAATGGACGGAGACACGCGATCATTCTCGAGGCGGCGAGGCGGACTTTCGCGTCGGGTCGGCCTGTGGCTCGGCGCGGCAACCGCAACGCTCGTGCTCGCCGGTACGCCGACCCTGGCCCAGACGACGGCGACCGCACCGCCACCGGCAAGCGCAGACGCCGGCGCTCCCAGCCATGTACTGCCGGCCCTCGACCTCTACATCTACGCGGACCAGTCGAAGTCGGTGTTCGACGGGCCGCGCGGGCAGCGGCCGGCCGACACCCTCGTCGAGATGATCCGACAGGTCATCCAGCAGCCAATCGCCAGCGACCGCAATCTGCTGGGCGGCAACGGTCAGCTCGCGCTCTACGGATTCGCCGGCAAGCAGTCGGGGCGCAGGCTCCCGGTCGATTGCGGGAGCGACGTCCGCACGCTGATCGAGGAGGCCACTGCCGGCCGGGCTCCGGAGATCGCCGGTGCCCTCGACCGGTATTCGAACGCCACCGACGACTACAACACCACAAATTTCGAGTGCCTGTTCGAGCACATAGCCGGAAATCCGAGGATCAAGGCCAGCGTCGCCCAGGGCCGCCAGGCGGTGATCCTGATCGCGAGCGACTTCCTGCACGACCCGTTCAACCTGTCCAGCGCCCCGGCCAGCCACGAGGCCGTGCAAAATGGTTATGCCCGCGCCGGCGAGGGGATCTGCGACCTCACGGGCCAATACCGCGACGGAAAGATGCCGACGACCCTCGCCGACCCGCTGGCGAGCGCGACCAAATTGACCGACGGCGCTGCCGATTCGTTGCCGCCGCTGTACGGGCTCCTCGAACTCAGGCTGGAGACGACGACCATCGCGTCCGGCAATTCCCGCTACGCGGCCTGCGTTCGGGAGATGGCCGGCAATGTGGGGAACCGGCTCTCCGACCTCGTGGCCCGTAAGCTGGAAGCCGACCGCTTCGACTTTGGTGACGATCCCGCCGCCTTCGCCGCCAAGTTCCGGGACACGGTCCTCGCCCGCAGCGCGCCGGCACCGATCATTCAGAGCGCGGAAGCTTCACGGGTTCCGGACGGCCGGTTCAAGATCAAGGCGGTGCTGACGAGCCAGTCCGGTACGGACATGGAGATCATCGGCTTCTCGTACCGCTCGACAGCGGACGTCGACTGGCGCGATGTCGACGTCGCACTGGAGAGCGGCAGCCCGGCCTTGCCGGCCGGCGGCAAGATCGAATTGGGCTGGGCGCTGGCTGCGTTGCCGAGCCTGACGGCCGACACTCCGATTCACCTTGCGGTGCGGTTCCACGGGGCCGGCTCACCGATCCAGCGAAGGACCAAGCCCTATACGGCGAGGCCGAACGATCGCGGGATCCGCGTCGAGATGGGCTCTCTGCTGCTGCCTCAGGAAGGAACTGGAACGCTCGAGATCGGCATCGCGAACGACACCGACCGCCCGCTCACCCTTTCCCGCCTAGCGATCGGCCGGACCGAGGCAGGCGCGACCGACGTGCCCAGTTCGGATCGTGGTGGCCGGGTTCTGCCGGCCAAGTCGAAGGAAGCGCTGACGCTGTCTCTTCCCTCGCTTCCGCGAGCAGACCTGTCGAACGGACTACTGAGCCTGTTCGTGGCGGCGATCAATGCGGACGGTGTCGAGTATACCGCACCGGGCGAAAAGCTACGCCCGGAGGAAAACAAGGCGCTGACGGTGGAGTCGGCCGAACTGGTGCGGCAGAGCACCGACGACACGAACCCAACATTGCTCCTGCGCGTGCACAATGCGAACCGCTTCCCGGTATCGCTCACCAGCGTCGCGCTGAAGACCGGCGGCGAAACGCTGTCCTTGCGGCTCACTGCTCCGAAGCCGATAGGCAAATCCGTAGTTGAGGAAGTTTCGATCGCCGCCACCGATCTCGTCGATCCGGCGCAGATACAGGAAATCAGGCGAACGTTTCGAGACGGCGTGACGACGGTCGCCGCCCTCGCGCCGCAGATAGCGCAATCCGCTCCGTCGCCCCCCGGCAAGGTGACTTTCCTGACACCTCCCGAGATTGCCTGCCCTTCTACCGATCGCCCCGATTCCCAGCAATGGAAGCTGGTTTCCGACCTCGGAGCGACACTGACGCTTCGATTCGCTGGCCCGCTTGTCGATGGGTACCCAACGATCCGGCCTAAATCGTACCAGATCGACGGCTTGGCCGGTTCACATCCGGTACCGCCACTCCGGCGGTTGCAGTCCAGCAGTCAAACCGAGGTCGCAGAGTTCGACATCGATTTTCACGATGACGACAGGAAGAGGCTCAAGCATCGCCAGCGCGACGGCTCGATCCTGATCCGTGTCACCGACTCGCAGGACCGTCTCATGTGCGGTGGCCCCATCGCCGTTGCGCCTCATGCAGCATCCGAACCGAGAAATTTCGCGGTCATCGACGGCAGTTTCGATGCTCAAAGGGACAAGGATCTCGGCCAGATCCTGAGCTACAAGATCTATCACTTGAGCAAAACCAGCCTGCATGTTGTCGACCAGGTCCGGATGTTTCCGACCGATCAGCCTGCCCGCGAAGGAGAACCTGTCGGGGCGACGATCGACGGTCAGCAACTTGGCACCGAGCAGCCTGTGTATATCGAGCCGGGCCTCAACAAAGCCGCCACGGTGCAGATCCGCCTTCAAGGTACGGGAATTTCGCCCGGAGAGATCAGGAACTACTCGGTCCGTCACATGAACAACGGAGAGCCGGTAGGAGACGCACGGGTCGAACTGCCCCACTCGTCCGTGGAGATCGGAACGTCGGCCTGGTTGCCCGACGAACCTACCCTGGCGATGACGTTGACCTCCAGCACGCTGGCCGAAGTCCGCGAGGTCCTCCTCTCGGCAACGAGAAATCCTGGAAGCGAACGCGACGTCCTGCGTCTGCCATTCAAGGAATCACAAGTTCTCGGCCAGAAAGACGCGCGGATTGAGGTACAAGCACCGCTCCCGACCGAACGCCAGCGACAGGCGATCTACGAACGTATTCTTGCGAGCCAGGATATGTATGCCTGCGTCCTGCCCGAGGGATATCAATGGACAGAATGCTCGACTCACTGGCCCCCGATCGAAGGCCTACCGCCGGGAATACTGCTGATATCCGGCGAGCCGAACTTCGACCCCATTGCTGACGCCGTTCATTTCGACATCCGCAACGACGGCATCTACCTGGACACGCTGAACAGCGTCGAACTTGAAATGTTCGACGGACAGAGACTCAAGTTGGACCTTGAAGAACCGCAGATCGCAGTTCCTCCCGGGACTACGCAGTCCGTCTCCGCGAGACTGCTGTCCCCCGAAGATCGGCAGCATTTGCTGTCAGACATTCGGTTCAAAGTGGTGACAACAACACATCATCGGCAGTCTGTCACCAGCGACTGGAGTGCCGCGATCCGGCCGCAGATCGCCCTCGACGCCATCACGATCCATCGGATAGACCCTTTGGACCGGTTGTTGATCTATGGCTCCGCAGATCTCGTTCATCGATTGATCAACGCGCGGGGAACGATCCGCCCGCCACAACCGGTGATCACCGGTGAAATCCGCCTTGAGCGTGGGGCTCCGCTCGCCGGGATAACCGCACAGGTTGGTATCCTGGATGAGAACCAGAAGAGCTTCCGCCCGCTGCTGACCCAGAAATACCTTCCAAAACTCGAAACCAACCGGGCGCAGCAGGAGTTGTCGATCCCATTCGCCATCGAAATCCCTGAATCGCTCGCTTCGGAGCGCACCGTGCTGCGCGCCCAGGCATTGCTGGCCGAGGATGGTCAGGTTCCGCTCGCCACTGTCGATAATCTGGTTCCTTTGGACGATGACAACCTGATTTGGGCGACAATTCGATTTCTCGCCCTGGCCGTTGCCGCTGGCAGCCTAGCGCAACTGACGCTGAGCCGCGTCAGGCGAAATCATTCCTACATGACCCAGACGCTCCTGCTCTGGGTCATGTTCGTGATGATCGGACTGTTTGTCATCGGCCTGATCCCATTCGCCAAGGCCGAGGGTTTTCTGGGCCCGGTCGGAACGTTGTTTGTCTGGCTGTTCACGAGCGGAGGTGTCTTCACGGTCGTTCCCTTGCTTCTGAGAACCCGGAGGCTACAGGCAACGCTTCTGCCTTGGACCGGCACGCTGGACCGAGCGGGCTCCAACGCGATCGGCGCGTACGCGACCTACGGGGCGGCCGGCTTCGTCATCTTCATCTTCGCTTGGTACGTCATCACGATCTCTGGCCTGCACAACCGTATTGCCTGCAATGAAAGCAACTACATCATCCGGATCATCACGGAAGGGCCCTGCAAATGACGCATTCGGGGGCCGGCGACCACACGATGGCCGACTACGGCGACATGCTCGCGATCGGACTAGGCGGCACCGGGGTTCGGGCGGTGCGAACGATGCTCGCCTATGGTGAGACACCTCAGGGCGACCAGCAGCCGCACGATCCGGCCTTGCAGGCCGCCCTGCGCGACCGGCGCATACTGACGGTGGGCATCGACACGGATCCGAGCGAGTTCGGTCCGATCGCGCTCTATCCCGAGATCTTTCCCCGAGCCGTCCAGACCTCGATCACGAAGAAGGTGCTGCCCGCATCCTATCCACGCCTGGATCGTGCTCTCGTGATCAAGCGTGACGGCATGAACGCGGCCATCCGGCTCGCCCGCAACCTGGCCCGGCAGGACGAGATCGGCGACGAGGTCCGGGGCGACGAACGGGCCGTGGCGGAACTGATCCGCGAGTTCCTGCCGATCCGCGAGAAGCTCTACGACAGCATGCTGCCGTCCGACGGGGAGGCGGCCGACGGGGCGGGTCAACTGCGCGCGCTCGGCCGGGTGGGCTTCCTGTGCGGCATGCAGGACATCATGTCGGCCCTGGTGAACGCCAAGAGCGCGATCGGCGGCAACAGCACCGGACGCGATCTCCAGATCTCGGTGTTCTGCTCTCTCGCCGGCGGCACCGGCAGCGGCATGCTCCTGGACACGGTCATCATGCTCCGGCGACTGGTCTTCCCGAAGGCCCGGATCTCGGCGTTCCTGCTGATGCCCGAACTGTTCGAGGACCGCAGCATCGTCGACCGCATCTGGCCCAACACCTACGCCGCCCTGAAGGAGATCAGTTGGCTGAACCGGCCCCAGAACTCCTCGCCGGTCCGCTTGAACTACCGCATCAACTCGGCCGACAACACCATCGCTATCCAGAAGGGCGACGGCCCGCTGATCGACGATATCTATCTCTTCGACGAAGCGTCGGCCCGGCTTGACTGGGACATCGACACCCCGGAACGCGCGAAAAGCCTGCGGCCGGCCGCCGCGGCCCGCGCGATGGCCGATGCGGCACTGAGCTTGGTGCGGCGCGACGTCATCAACGTCAACAAGAACCGACAGAACCTACTGGTCGGCCATGCGATCGGCACGGAGGCTTCCCGCAGATTCTATCACTCGGTATCGGTCGCCTCGATCATGCCGAGACGGGCCGATGACCTGTCGGCCGTCCTGATGGTCGAGCTGTGGTCCCATTTCCAGAGCCAGTACCTCAACACCCTCCCTGTCGATGTCCCGCTACCCGCCCAATTGCGCGATCGGGAGGCGTTCCGCAATGCCCTGTCCGGCGACTCGTCAGACGCCGATCCAGAACCGCTTTGGAAAAAATCCCTGATCGAATTCGAGGAATGCATGTCTCTGGCCAGAGCACCTATCGGTGCCGGCAGCGAATGGCCCCACACCATCCGCAAGGATCTGTTCGCGCTTGAGGCCGATTTCACGAATGCCGAACCTGATTTCACCGATGTTCTTGAGCGCCTGCGGATCGCCAGCTTCCTTCGTCCCGCCGTGCAGAGAGCGGCTGCAGTTCGCAACCAGAAGAAGGCCCTGAAGAATCAGGAGATCCGGCTGGACGTACCGGCCACCGTGGTATTTCGAGAGGTCCTGGAACGAGGCACGACAGAACTGCGCGATTTCGTCCAAGAGGTTGAAGCCACTCTGAAACGGGGTCACTACCTGACAGCGTCCAGCCACGAAGCGATCGACACGATACGTACGTCTCTGCGAGCCCGGACTGATGGGCGGGTGGCGCCCCTGACCTTGTCGATCCCGGCGCCAATTAGGTTCTTCCAACTCGCGTCCCCCCTGGCGGCCGCGCTCGGCGATGCCGAGCGCGCCGCCGACGCACGCCGACGGATCGAACTCTACGGAGTGGGCCCGTTCCGGAGCGACGTCGAGGGCTTGTTGCGCTCCATCAGTTCGGGAGTGGCGAACGAGGCTGGCGAACTGCTCAAACCCGAGAGGTTTCACGAAACCATGTCGGCGGCCGTCGACGACTGGCTCGCGTCCGGCGAAATCGGCACTCTGCTCGAGAAGCTCGGCCGTCTCCAAGAAGTCTCGAACAACAACAAGCGGTATGCTGATCAGATCCGCCGCCTCATCGAAGATGACCTGAACAAGGCCGGCGGCTATACTCAACCGAACCGTGACGAACGTGAGCGTTTCGAGCTGATTTTGGAGCCGCTTCGCGGCCTGTTCGCCGAGTTCGACCATATCGGCCCGGGCGACGAGGCTAGCCAGGGCGACATCCGGCACCACCAGAAGCTGCTCGAACGCAGGAACCGGCTGGAGGCAAATCTCACCCGTTCAGTCGGACGGGCAACCGCGCCGGCTCGGCAGAAGTTCGTTGACGAATCACTGATCAGCGCTCTGGTCAGCGAGTTTGCACGGCCGCATGCGGAAGCGAGCGACTACCCAGACTCCCAGGTCTACTCGATCTTAACCCGAGTGCTGTATCCGAGATGGTTCGGCAATCCCGCCAAGATCGCCGGAAAGGAGAACCGCCAGAGTGTCGAGCAGCTTCGAGCCGAACTCGCACTCTATCGGTCCGCCGTGGAGGGCTTTCTCGACTATTTCCTGCGCCGACCGGAGTTCGAGCTGTCGCGCCTGGGCGGCGAAGAGGGCATCGAGCGGACCATACGGACCTGCGACATCACGCCGTTCGCGCCCTGCACCGCCCCCGGCGCCCTGCACGCGCGCTACGCGACGGTTTCCATGCCGGCGCTCCAGGACGGGTCGGACGAAGTTCGGCGCCGTGCGCTGTCGACCGTGCACCGCGTCGTGCAGCGTGTGCTCGGCGCCGAGGCGATCATGGCTCCGGACTCCTCCGCCCCGGTCCTACTCTACGAGAATCGGTATCATGCCGCCTACCAGCTCAAGCAGATTGCGCGCTACCAACGGGCCTACGACCAGCTCTCGGAGGATGAGCGGCCGCTCTACCACGTGCTGCCGGGGGCCGAGAAGTTCCCGCCGCCGGCTTCTGCCGAGGCCATCGTCGAGCGCAGCAGTCTGAAGCGCGACTGGACGTGCCGCCGGCACGGTGCAGAGCCCTACCTGGTACCAGACTCGGAAATCGAGTGCCCACGGTGCCGGCACGAATACGAGCAGGGCACGCGACGCCTTCGTAAGATCTCTCGAAATCCTGCGGATTCTCAGCTTCGCTGGCCGAATCCGAAGGATCCCAAGGGTGCCCCGATTCTGATCCCGAACGAGTTGACCGACTATTTCTGGGATGGAGTTCCCGACGACGAACGCAGCTGGCAGAAGGATCGGCGTGGTGTATTCGAGGAGAAGGTCGAAGGGTGGATCCCCGGTAACAACATCGCCGACATGGTATGGCGGCACGACAGTCCACCCCGGCTGCTGTTCCCGGCCGTCCCGAACACCGAAACACGAGTGCTGGAGTGGGTCCGGCGCGGCACCGACCCGAATGGCAACTTCGTGCGCTTTGCCCACGAAGATAAGCCGCTGTTCGAGTGCTACCACTGCGGCTTCCCGATCCATTCCGAGCAGAGCAATGGCAGCCGGATAACGCCCACCACCTGCCCTCGCTGCCGACGGACCGTCCTGCACTGCTACTACTGCTCCGACAACGACCGCGTGCTGTTCCAGCCGCGGACCAACGACGGCCAGGCGGTCCAGCGCTGCCCTCGCTGTTCAAACACGATGAGTTCGCCCGATGTCTGATGATCGGCCAGAGACCGGCCCCGGCCCGAAGGAAGGCCCACCCGAGGCCCCGCGCCGCCGTCGCTCCCTGCGAATCCGGCTATCGGCCGACCGGACGCTCGGCAATATCGAACCGGGCTTCTGCCGCAACCCGTTCGGCTGCAGGGCCGGCGCGCTTCCATGGTCCACGTCCGCCGACCGCAGGCAGGGGGTCTGCAATGCCTGCCACACGATCCACAGGGACAAGGCGCACCTCCTGCCCTGGGACGAGTTTCCGAAGTCTCTGAACTGCTGCCCGATGTGCTGGTGGCTGTTCGGCACTGACCAGAATCCGAAGAGCGACTCCCAGAATCTCGTCCATTTTCCGTCGCTCGAGGAGATCGTCGAGGCCAAGCCGTTCAAAAGCGGCGAGAAACTGTCGATGCGCGCCTGCCCGATCTGCGGCTTCATCGCGGGCCACACGCTGGAGTGGATGCGGAAGGCCCGACACTCCAAATCCGAGTCGCTTGAGCACATGGTCCTTGAACTGGTCGACAGCGCCCTGGGCGACAACGACTTCGACATGTTGCTGAAGACCTGCCGGGACTTCACCCGCAGCTGCGCAGATCCCGACCATCAGTTCGCGGGCCTCGTCGACCAGATCCGCCGGCTGTCGGGCGAGGACATTTACGCGACCCACGTTCTCTTCGGAAAATTGAACCGGATCGGCGAGCATCTCGCAAAAGAACGGTACATTCGATATTTCAATCCGATCACCCTCACTCCTGACAGTCTCGCACGGAAGTGACGAATTCGCCTGCCGCCGCGAGCACCGAGACCGGGTGTTCGGGGCACTAAAACCGCCAGCGCCAGGACCTGTCATCCATGTCGACGGGCCAGGGTGTCTCCCATGCAGACGGGTTCCCCCTTGCCCCGCGCCCCCGCCTCTGCCCCACTACGCCCATGACCCAGACCCAGAGCATCGGCGACCTGCCGCTCCGCCTTGGCGGCACGTTGCGTGACGCCCGGCTCGCCTATGTCGCCCTCGGCACGCTGGCACCGGACGGCCGCAACGCCGTGCTGATGACCCACGGCTACACCTCCTCGCATGAGTACATCCTGGGCGGGCCGGCGGCGTCGGAGGGCAGTTGGGCCGACCTGGTCGGGCCGGGCAAGGCGATCGACACCGACCGCTGGTTCGTCGTCAGCTCGACCATGCTGGGGGCGCCCTTCGGCTCGACGGCGCCGCGCAGCCCGAACCCGGCGACCGGGCGCGCCTACGGCCCGGACTTCCCGGCGATCACCCTGCCCGACATCGTCGCCGCCCAGCGCCGGCTGCTGGACGCGCTCGGCGTCACGGCCCTGGTCGCCGTGGCCGGCCCGTCCTACGGCGGCTTCCAGGCCTTCACCTGGGGTGTGGAGTATCCGGATTTCATGAAGGGCATCGTGCCGGTGGTGACGGCACCGAACTGCCGCGCCATCGACATAGACGCCACCGAGGCGGTGCTGGCGCGCGACCCGAACTGGAACGGCGGCCACTACTACGAGGCCGGCGGCATCCTCGCCACCATGACGGCGTTGCGCGAGGACACCCTGCGGCGCTACGGCCTCGACGAGGCGCTGCAGGCGAGGTTGCCCGACAAGGCGGCACGCGACGCCGAGATCGGCCGGATGGCGCGGGCCTGGGCCGAGGCGGCCGACGGTCACTCGCTGCTGGTGCTGGGCCGGGCCATGAACCGCTACGACGTGCGGCCCGACCTGGCGAAGATCGAGGCCAAGGTGCTGTACGTGCTGTCGCGCACCGACAAGCTGTTCCCGCCATCGCTGGCGCCGGACGTGATGGCGGCGCTGGCCGCCACCGGGGTCGACGCGACCTACGAGGAGATCGACAGCGAGCACGGCCACCTGGCGTCCGGCAGCGACGCCGCGAAGTGGGAGCCGGCGCTGCGCCGCTTCCTGGCGACGCTCTGAGGCCGGCCGGGCGGAACCGCCTCGCGGGGGTGACACTCCCGCAGCCTTCACCCGACCGTCGTCACCGCGCGACCAGCCCCCGCACGAAGCCGGCGACCAGCTCGAGGGTCCGCTCCGGCTGCTCGAGGAAGGGGGCGTGCCGGCACTCCGGCAACACCGCCACCTCGACCGGCGCCGGAACCCGCTCGGCGACGATGTCGACCTGTGCCCTGGTGCCGTACTGGTCGGACTCGCCCTGGAACGCCAGCACCGGGATCGCGATATCGGCGAGCGGGGGCCGGATGTCCCAGCCCTCGAAGTCGGGATCGAGCCAGGCATCGCTCCAGCCCCTGAACGCCGCGTCGACATTGGCGTGGTACTTGGCGAGCCGCGCCCGCAGGTCGCCCTCGGCGTAGGCGGTCCGGGCCTCGGCGATCGCCCGCAGGCCGATCGGCTCGGTGAAGAAGTGCGGCGCCATCAGCACCGCGCCGGCGATCCGCGGGTCGCGAACCAGGCCGGCGTGCAGGGCCGCGATCGACGCGCCGTCGCTGTGCCCGACCAGAACGCCACGGCGCAGGCCGATCCCGTCCAACACCTCCGGCAGCACGCGCACCGCCTCGCCGTTCATGTAGTCGAGCGGCCGCGGCAGCGGACAGGGATCGGACCGGCCGTAGCCCTGCCGGGAGTAGGCGAACACGCCACAGCCGGTCGCCTCGGCGAGCCGGGCCGGAAAGTCGCGCCACAAGGCGATGCAGCCCAGGCCCTCGTGCAGCAGGACCAGGGTCGGCGCGCGTTCCGGGGCCGGGCCGAGGCAGAGCGCCTCGAGCGTCGCGTCGCCGGCCCGGATCTGCTGCGGGCGGCCGGATATCCAATCCATCGATGATGTCCCGTGCGGTCGGTCGAAGCCGGGCAGCTTATAACGCCGTATCTTGCCGGTGGCAGGCATTGTCACGAAACCCCGTGGGGCGAACGCCGGGGGCCGGTGCCGGGGCGGCTCAACGACGCGCTCCGGGGCGAGATCGGGTCCCCCCCGCTCGCCGCGATGCGGGGCGAGCCTCGACGATCGCTAAAAAATGCTATGGTGGCCCGAATGACGCCGCGGCCAAAGACCCGCCGCGCGACTGCGAGGCTGAACGCGGCTGCCCCCGGATGTCCGGACGATGGCAGCCAGCCGCAGCCAACTCTTGGAGACAATTGAATGATTCCCTTCGCCATTGCCGGGATTCAAATGCCGGTTCCGGCACTCCACGACAACGTGCCGGCCATGATCCACAAGATCGATGTGGCCATGGCGCGATTCCCGTGGGCGCAGATGGTGCTGTTCAGCGAGCTCGCCGCCTGCGGCCCGGTTCCGAAGCACCCGGTCGCATTGCCGAGCCCCGCCGAGCACGCCCTGCAGGCAGCGGCGGCCAAGTACGGGATCTGGCTGGTCACCGGTTCGATGTGGGAACTCGGCCCCAACGGCGAGCACTTCAACACCGCATCGGTCATCGACCCGACCGGCCAGGTGGTGACGCGGTACCGCAAGATGTTCCCGTTCCTGCCCTATGAGCACGGCACCGCGCCGGGCACCGAGTTCTGCGTGTTCGACGTGCCGGGTATCGGCCGGTTCGGCCTGTCGATCTGCTACGATATCTGGCTGCCGGAGACCACCCGGACCCTGACCGCGATGGGGGCCGAAGTACTCCTGCACCCGGTGCTGACCGGCACCGTCGACCGCGACGTGGAACTGGCGATCGCCCGGTCCACAGCCGCGCAGTTCCAGTGCTACGTCTTCGATATCAACGGCCTCGGCGCCGGCGGCGTCGGGCGGTCCTGCGTCGTCGACCCCGGCGGGACCGTGCTGTACCAGGCCGGCGGTCAGGACGAGATCATGGCCATCGAGATCGACATGCTGCAGGTCCGCCGGCAACGCGAAGTCGGCGTGCGGGGGCTCGGCCAGGTGCTGAAGTCGTTCCGCGACCGGCCGGTCGATTTCCCGGTCTACGATCGCAGTTCCGGGGTCGACGGGTACCTCGGCACTCTCGGACACCTCGAAATGCCGGCCAAGGGCGGGCGTGCCGGCCTGCCGGTCATGGCCGGAGAACTCGGCGTCGACGCTGTCGCCGCGGCTCCGGCCTTCGATCTGCACCACGCCGCCCACACTGCGCCGGAATGACGAAGAACCACCCCGAAGGGAGTTCAGCCTTGCCGAATTCAGCCAAAGCCGCCGGCGCGAAGGGTTCACTGAGCGACTACTACAGCGCGGCCCAGCTCCGGACCGACCGCTGGACTCAGCTCAAGGCCGTCGCGATGCAGCTGGCGGCTACGCAGCGCGAGAAATCCCGGACCCACCTGCTGGCCCGGGCCCGCGATCTGATGAAGTCGATGGCGCCGATCGAGATGTACTGGGGCTTTCCCGGAAACCGCGGCATCGCTCATCTCGAGAGGATGCTGGAGCGCGAGCACACCGAGGACTTCTCGCGCACCGTCGCCCGCGTCGTGCGGGCGCTGCTGTCCGGCTCCTACCGCCGGCACAGCATCGACCTCGGCCACGAGGACGACGCCGACACCGACCGCGAGAACATCGAAGAGCTCGAGGACATCGCGTCGGCCCGGCCGTATTTCGAGGTGCTGTTCGTCGACGACATGACGGACACCCAGATCGCCCTGCAGCGCAAGGCCCTGATGGCCATGCGGCGCGTCGACGACCAGTTCATCTACGACCCGGTCGTGGTGCCGAGCTTCGAGGACGCGCTGATCGCGATCCTGTTCAACCACAACATCCAGTCGGTGGTGGTGCGCTACAGCTTCGGCCTGGAATCCGAGAACGAGTTGGAGATCCTCAAGCGCTACCTGGCCCGGGTCGGCGACGAGGACATCCAGGAGATCGACCCGATCGACTACGGGCCGGAACTGTGCCGCCTGATCCGCAAGGCCCGCCCGGAACTCGACACCTTCCTGGTCACCGACCGCTCGGTGGAGGACATCGCCGGCCGCGACCTCGGAGGCTGCCGACGGGTGTTCTACAACCAAGAAGACTACCTCGAGCTGCACCTCAACATCCTGCGCGGCGTCGGCGCCCGCTACAAAACGCCGTTCTTCAGCGCCCTGAAGGAGTATTCCAAGCAGCCGACCGGGGTGTTCCACGCCCTGCCGATCAGCCGCGGCAAGTCGATCTGGCGGTCCAACTGGATCCGCGACATGGGCGATTTCTACGGCATGAACATTTTCCTGGCCGAGACCTCCGCGACCTCCGGCGGCCTGGACTCGCTGCTCGAGCCGCACGGCCCGATCAAGCAGGCCCAGGAATCGGCGTCCCGCGCCTTCGGCTCGAAGCAGACATTCTTCGCCACCAACGGCACCTCGACCTGCAACAAGGTCGTGGTGCAGGCGATCGTGCGCCCCGGCGACATCGTCCTGGTCGACCGCGACTGCCACAAGTCGCACCACTACGGCATGGTGCTGAGCGGCGCCAGCGTCGTGTATCTCGACAGCTACCCGCTGCCGGAATACTCGATGTACGGGGCGGTGCCGCTGCGCGAGATCAAGCACCGGTTGCTGCAGCTCAAGGCGGCCGGCAAGCTCGACAGGGTCCGCATGCTGCTGCTGACCAACTGCACGTTCGACGGCATCGTCTACAACGTCGAGCGGGTCATGCAGGAATGCCTCGCGATCAAGCCGGACCTGGTGTTCCTGTGGGACGAGGCCTGGTTCGCCTTCGCGCGCTTCGGGCCGACCTACCGCCAGCGCACCGGGATGCACATGGCGGCCACCCTGCGCGACCGCTACCAGGACCCGGCATATCGCGAGGCCTACGAGGCGCACGTCAAGGCGATCGAGGGTCTCGACGACGAAGCGCTGCTGGACATCCCGCTGATGCCGGACCCGGACAAGGTGCGTATCCGGGTCTACGCCACCCAGTCGACCCACAAGACCCTGACGTCGCTGCGCCAGGGCTCGATGATCCATGTGCACGACCAGGACTTCAAAGGCGAGGTGGAGCAGATGTTCCACGAGGCCTACATGACCCACACCTCGACCTCGCCGAACTACCAGATCATCGCCTCGCTGGACGTCGGCCGACGGCAGGTCGAGCTCGAGGGCTTCGAACTAGTGCAGAAGCAGGTCGAAGCGGCCATGACGATGCGCAAGGTCATCGACAGCCACCCGCTGCTGCGCAAGTACTTCAAGGTGCTGAAGGTCGGCGACATGGTACCGGCGAAGTTCCGCCAGTCCGGGATCGAATCCTACTGGGACGCCGAGCACGGCTGGAACGACATCTGGGACGCCTGGGCGGAGGACGAGTTCACCCTCGACGCGACCCGCGTGACACTCACCGTCGGCAGCACCGGGCTCAACGGCGACACCTTCAAGACCGCCGTGCTGATGGACCGCTACGGCATCCAGATCAACAAGACGTCGCGCAATACCGTCCTGTTCATGACCAATATCGGCACCACGCGGTCGTCGGTCGCCTACCTGATCGAGGTCCTGGTGCAGATCGCGCAGGAGCTCGACGCCGACAATACCGACGCCAGCCCGATGGAGCGCAAGTCGTTCGATCGCCGGGTACGAGGGCTGACCGAGGACCTCCCGCCGCTGCCGGACTTCTCGCGCTTCCACGCGGCGTTCCGCGCCGGCGACGGAACCGATACGCCGGAAGGCGACATCCGCACCGCCTACTTCCTGGCCTACGACGAGGCCAAGTGCGAGTACTTCCCGATCGAGGACGGCTCGCTGGAACGGCAGATGGACGAGGGCCGCGAGATGGTGTCCACGTCGTTCATCATCCCGTACCCACCGGGCTTCCCGATCCTGGTGCCCGGCCAGGTGATTTCGAAGGAGATCCTGCATTTCATGCGGGCGCTCGACGTCACCGAAATTCACGGGTACCGGCCCGACCTCGGGCTTCGCGTGTTCACCGAGGGCGCGCTAAGCGATCTCATGTTACAATAAGAAAAATTCGCCACAGAGCGAGATTGTCAAAACTGCTAGGGGAACATCTATGCCGACAAGAAAGAAACTGAAGAATATTTCTGAAGTTCGGCGATATTTTCACCGAAACACGGACCCCATTTATTTTGTCAGCGCGACGAATTTCAATTTGCTGCAGATGGACGAGTGGGCAAAGAATTTTAAATATATCAGCTACATCGATTGCTATGACGGCCGACACCCGAACGTCTTCTGTCCTTCGGAGCAACCGCACGCCGAGTTCCAGTCGATCGAGGACATCAACAACTACCTCCTGCAGCACAAGGAGGTGATCGACTACATGGAACACCGGGGCGGCAAGCCGAAGCTGGTGTTCCTCATGTTCGACGAGAAGACCGAGCAACTCGCCAAGGAACTCGGCTGCGAGGTGTGGTTCCCGAAGGCCACGCTGCGCAACCGCGTCGACAACAAGATCGAGACCGTGCGCATCGGCAACAAGGCCGGGGTACCGAGCGTGCCGAACACCCTGTCCGAGATCGAAGGATGGGAGCACCTGCAGGAGATCGCCAAGAAGGCCGGGCTCGGCAACGACCTCGTGCTGCAGTCGGCATACGGCGATTCCGGTCACACGACCTTCTTCATCAGAACCGCCGCCGACTTCCGAAAGCACGAGCACGAGATCGTCGGCCAGGGCGAGATCAAGGTCATGAAGCGCATCGTCTGCCGGGGTTCGGCGATCGAGGCGTGCGCGACCAAGAACGGCACCATCGTCGGCCCGCTGATGACCGAGCTGGTCGGCTTCAATGAGCTGACCCCGTATCGCGGCGGCTGGTGCGGCAACGAGATCTTCGCCAACGCGTTCTCCCAGAAGATCCGCGACCAAGCCCGTGCCTACACCTTCCAGTTCGGCGAGCAGCTGCGCAAGGAAGGCTACCGGGGCTATTTCGAGCTGGATTTCCTGATCGACCAGAAGTCCAAGGAGATCTACCTGGGCGAGTTGAACCCGCGGATCACCGGGGCCAGCTCGATGACCAATCATGCTGCGTTCGCGCATGCCGACGCGCCGCTGTTCCTGTTCCACCTTTTGGAGTTCTCCGGCGTCCCGTTCGACATCGACATCGAAGGGTTGAACGGCCGCTGGTCCGACCCGGACAATATCGATCCCTGGTGCCAGATGGTCATCAAGCACACCGAGGATTCGGTCGACGTTCTGACCGAATGCCCCGACACCGGGATCTGGCGGATGAACCCGGACGGCTCGGTCGAGTACGACCGCTTCGATTACCACCGCCGCGCGGTCGAGAGCGAGGCCGAGGCGTTCTTCCTGCGTATTCTGCGGCCGGGCGACTACCGCTACGAGGGTGCCGACCTGGGCATCCTGGTGACCCGTGGCCGGGCGATGGACAGCAAGTTCCAGCTGACCGAGCGCTCGAAGCTCTGGATCGACGGCATCCGCGCCCACTTCAAGGGACGGTCGCTGGCGGCCGAGCCGGTGCCGGCGGGGCTGGGCGAAGGCCACCAGTTCAAGATCTACTGAAACCGCGGGCCGCTGCAGGTGTTATAGAGCTCATGCTCTGCAGCGGCCCCGGCATCGCCACCTGTCATGCAACTGACCTTCACCGCCCTCGACGACCGCTCCGGCCTGGCGTGGCGGAGCCTGTTCGAACGGCTGTGGCCCGCCTACCGCGCCTGGTATCTCCAGGAGGGCATCGAGGCTAGGCCCACCTACCTTGAATGCCGAAAGGCCCTGCGGGCCTGCATGCCGGAGATGGTGCCGGTGTGGGAGCGGCTGGTCGACCTTGCCGGCGGCGGCGATCTGGCGGCCCGGATGCTCAGCCTGTACGGCCCGCCGGCCTACTTGACCGGCTGCTCGCAGGCGGTTTGGCCGGGCGCCGAGCCGCTACTGGTCCGCAATTACGACTACAGCACCCGCGCCTTCGACGCCGTGGTTCTGCGCACCGACTGGTCGGGACGTGACGTCCTCGGCACCAGCGACTGCCTGATCGGGCTGGTGGACGGCGTCAACGACGCCGGGCTCGCGGTCTCGCTGACCTTCGGCGGGCGCCGCGTGGTCGGCAGCGGCTTCGGCGTGCCGATCGTGCTGCGCTATGTGCTGCAGACCTGCGAGACCACCGAGCAGGCCAGCGCCGCACTGGCGCGGATCCCCACCCACATGGCCTACAACGTCACCGTCCTCGACGCTCGCCGGCACTACGTGACCGCCCATCTGTCACCGGACCGGACGCCGCTCATCACCCGTGCCGCGGTGGCGACCAACCACCAGGGTCAGGTCGAGTGGGTCAGCCACGCGCGCCAGACCGCGACCGTCGAGCGCGAGCGCTACCTGCTCACCCAGCTCACCCTGCATCCGGACACCGATTCCCGCTTCATCGGCGCCTTCCTGCGGCCACCACTGTACTCGTTGGCCTTCGAGCGCGGCTTCGGCACCCTGTACACGGCCGCCATGCGACCGCTCCGGCGCGAGGTCGTGTATCGCTGGCCGGCGGCGGAATGGCGGCAGAGCCTCGACGAATTCAGACCCGGCTCTGTCTCGGTGAGCTACCCGACCGTTCCCGCGCAGCGGATCTCGTAGGATCCGACCGCAGTCCGCGGGAAACGACCTGCCCCGGCATGGACGGTCAGTACGGCAGGCCCACATAGTTCTCGGCCATCGCCGTCATCGCGGCCGTCGAACCGAACAGGTAATCGAGTTCGGCGTGCTGGATGCGGTGGCCGAACGAGCCGTCGGCCGGAAACCCGTGCAGCAGCATGGTCATCCACCACGAGAACCGCTCGGCCTTCCAGATCCGTCGAAGCGCGGTGGCCGAGTAGTCGCGCAGACCCGTATCATCGCCGCTCGCGTAGTGGGCGATCAGCGCGCGGCTGAGGTAGTGGACGTCGGAGGCCGCCAGGTTCAGGCCCTTGGCCCCGGTCGGTGGCACGATGTGCCCGGCATCGCCGGCCAGGAACAATCGGCCGTAGCTCAGCGGCTCGGCCACGAAACTGCGCAGCGGTGCGATCGACTTCTCGATCGACGGCCCGGTCTCGAGCCTTGCCGCGACCTCGGGAGGAAGCCGGCGCTTCAGCTCTTCCCAGAACCGGTCGTCGCTCCACGCCTCGACATTCGTCTCCAGCGGCACCTGGACGTAGTAGCGGCTGAGCACGTCCGAGCGCATCGAGCACAGCGCAAATCCGCGTTCGTGATTGGCATAGATCAGCTCGTGGTCGACCGGCCGGGTCTGCGACAGAACGCCGAGCCAGCCGAACGGATAGACCTTCTCGTGCTCGACGATCCGGTCCTTCGGGATCGACTGGCGGCCGATCCCGTGGAAGCCGTCGCAGGCGGCGACGAAGTCGCAGTCGACTCGGAACGCCTCGCCGCCCTTGTGGTAGGTCAGGTATGGCCGGTCCGTATCGAGGCCGTGCGGGGTGACGTCCTCGGCCTCGTGGATCACCGTCCCGCCCATGGCGGCGCGGGCGTCGAAGAGGTCGCGGGTCACCTCGGTTTGGCCGTAGACCATGACGGTCTTGCCGCCGGTCAGCGTGGCCAGGTCGAGCCGCTCCAGCCGGCCGTCGAAGGCGAGGTTGACGCCCTCGTGGACCTGGCCCTGGCCGTCCATCCGGTCACCGACACCGGCGGCCCGCAGCATGTCGGTCAGGCCCTGCTCCAGCACGCCGGCGCGGATGCGGCCGAGGACGTAGTCCCGGGTCTTGCGCTCAAGCACCACGCTGTCGATGCCGGCGACATGCAGGATCTGACTCAGCAGCAGACCCGATGGCCCGGCGCCGATGATTCCGACCTTGGTCCTCATAGCCTGCCGCTCCCGATGCCGACCGGCCCGAAACGGCGCGCCGACCGTCCGCTCAGCCGTCCCGGTCCGAGGAGATCCGGTCGACGTTCCGGCGCATGATCCGCATCGCCCGCAGGAACGCCTCCAGGTCCTCCGGGTCGACACCGTCGATCAGCCGGCGCTCGCGATCCAGGGCGACCGCCAGGACCCGGTCGTGCAGGCGGTAGCCTTCGTCGTTGAGCCACCAGACCTTCTTGCGCGAATCCTGCTCCGGCGCCTCGAATCCCAGGTAGCCGAGATCGTGCAGGCGCGCCAGGGCGCGGCTGGTCGCCCCCTTGTCGAGGGCCACGAGCGTGCAGATCCGCGACGCCGGGATGCGCGGCTCGCTCGCCAAGGTGGCGATCGCCCGCCACTCGACGATGCCGATCCCGAACCGCTCGAGGTAGAGCTGCGATGCGCCGCGCGACAGGGCGTTGGTCACCGACGCCAGGAAGTACGGAATGTAGGTCGAGACGTCCACGACCGGTCGCCCGTTCCGCACCATGGTCGGCGTCGACAGCCGGTCTTCCGGACAGGCCGGCCGGGCGTTCGACCGCCGGTTCGCCGCCTCGTGCTCGTCCATCGGTCCGCCATCCATGGATCATGAGTCGCGAAAGCTCCGCATCGGCACGCCGCCATGTCAATTCAGGTTACCGACGTACGAGTTGCAATGTCAACTCAATCGCATCGAGACGAAGCCCCGCCCGTCCCCTTGCCACGTGTTGCACCGCACCCTACGGTGCCGCCATGCCATCCGGCACCGCTTCTTCCCCCGCACCGGCAAGTCCCGGAAACCGAGACACCATGATCGCCTTCCTGTTCATGGGGGTTTCGATAACGCTGCTGCCGTTCATGAACGTGGCGGCCAAATACCTGTCGGTCGACTACCCGACCACCATGGTGCTGTGGGCCCGCTACACCGGGCACCTGGTGTTCATGATGGCGATGTTCATGCCGCGCCGCGGTCTCGGCCTGCTGCGCGCCTCGCGACCCGGCGTTCACATCGTCCGATCGTTGCTGATGTTCGTGTCGACGGTGTGCTTCTTCACGGCGCTGCGCTGGATCGACGTGCCGACCGCCAGCTCGATCAACTTCACCGGGCCGCTGATCGTGACCGCGCTGGCCGCCCCGATGCTGGGCGAGAAGGTCGGGCCACGTCGCTGGGCGGCGGTCGCCGTCGGCTTCATCGGCGCCATGATCATCATCCGGCCCGGCGGCGCCAGCACCCACTGGGCCATGCTGCTGGTGATGGTCACCGCCTTCACCTACGCGATGTACCAGATCGTGACCCGCAAGACCTCGACCGCCGACACGCCGGAGACCTCGATCACCTACATCGCGGTGGTCGGCGCGGTGCTGTCGTCGCTGGCGGTGCCGTTCGACTGGGTAACGCCGCACTCGGCGCTCGACGTCGGGCTGTTCTGCCTGCTCGGGCTGATCGGCGGCATCGGCCACTACTTCATCATCCGGGCCTTCCAACTGGGCGAGGCGTCGCTGCTGTCGCCATTCGCCTACGGCCAGCTGATCATGGCGACGGTCCTGAGCTGGCTGGTGTTCGGCACCTTCCCGGATCTGTGGACCTTCGTCGGTGCCGGGGTGATCGTGGTCAGCGGCCTGTACATCACCTACCGCGAGACCCACCGCCGAGTGGTGGTGACCCGCGATCAGCCGTCGTCGGAGTCCTGAGCCGCCCACATCGCGAGATCGTCGGCCACCCGTGCCAGCATCGGGTCCCAGGGCTCGACCTGCGCCTTGCGGTAAGACCGGACCGTCGGGAAACCCGGGAACCGGTCGGTGCCGAATTCCAGGAATACCGGGGTGTTGTAGAGTAGCCAGTTCGGCACCCCGACCGCGGCGGCGATCCAGCCCAGCGTGCTCGACGGGCAGACCACCGCATCGAGCAGCGAGACCAACGCCGTCACCCCCTCGATGTCGGCGGTGGTGTCGAGCCCCGGAACCACCGCCACCGGGCGGTCGAGGCGTTTGAGCTCGTCCTGCCAGCCAGTCCCGTATTGCAGGCAAACGAAGCGGACGCCCGGCACTCGCAGCACCGGCGCGAACGCCCCCAGCCCCGGATAGTGCACCTTGCGCATCTCGGTCAGCCGCATGCTGCGCCAGGACATCCCGACCCTGGGCCCCGGTCCAAGCCGATCCAACTCGGCACGCATCGCCGCCACCCGCTCCGGATCCGGCCTCAGCCAGGGTCCGCCAGCGGCGTCGAGGGCCCCGACCGACGGCCGGAACCAGCGCATCAGGGCGCCGGCCTCGATCATCACGTCGGGCTTCCACTCCGGTGGTATCCAGCCGTAATGCTGGACTGGCCGGGAGTGCGTGCCGCTACGCTGATAGGGGTGCACGAAGACGCCGGGAAACGACCGGCGGAACAGGCTCACCAGCCGCGGGTCACACTCAAGCACCACCTTGTCGGCCGCCCGCATCGCGTCGGGCACGCAGCTCGAAAACAGCAGCTCGTCGCCGATCCCCTGGTCGGCGGTGATCAGCAGCGTCCGCCCCGCCAGGCCGTCGCCTGCCCAGGGTGGCGGAGCGTCCACCCGCTTCACTGCGTTGGACTTGCGCCAGAGGTAGTTGTAGTCGGCCCAACCGTCGGTGAGGTCGCCGTTGGCGAGCCGATGAATGCCGCAACGGAACCGCAGCTGGGGATTGCCGGGATCGACCTCGACCGCGCGTTTCGAGTAGGTCGCAGCGGTCGCAGCGTCGCCGCTCGCGAAGGCGGTCTCGGCCCGTCCGGCCCAGGCACTGCCGTAGCCGGGCCGGATCGTTACCGCATGGCCAAAGCTGCGGTCGGCGGCGTCCGCCTGCAGCCGTATCAGGAACCGGTACCCGAGGTCGTTCCACGGCTCCGCCAGCCCGGGATCGAGCAGCACCGCGCGCCGCAGGTGGTGCTCGGCCTCGTCGTAGCGCTCGGCCTCGACCAGGACCGAGCCGAGATTGGTACGCCGGACCGCCAGCATCGGCTGGATCAAGAGTCCGCGGCGATGCGCCCGAAGCGCGTCATCGAGGTTTGCGGTGGTCCTCTCCAAGGCCCCCAGTCCGGCCCAGGCCTCGTCATGCGCCGGGTTCAGCACCAACGCGCGGTGCAGTGCCCGCCGGGCCTCGGCCTCGCGGGACAACCAGGGCAGCGAGGCGCCGAGATTCGCCAGGGCATCGGCATAGCCGGGATTCAGCCGGACCGCCGCCTGGAAGAAGACGACGGCGTTCTGCGTCTGGCCGAGCGCCTTCAGGACCATGCCCAGATTGTTGCGGTACTCCGGCACATCCGGCCGCTGGCCGATGGCGGCGCGGATCAGCGGCTCGGCACCCTGGTGATTGCCCAGTTGGTGCAGCACCAGCCCGAACAGGTGCAGGGCGTCCGGATTCCTGGGATCGGCCTTCAGCAGCTGCCCGTAGATCGCCGCCGCCTCGCGCAGGCGACCGGCCCGGTGCAGGCCCAGCCCGGCGCCGATCGACGGTTCCACGGTCCGCGTGCCGCTAGCCATCGAGGCCGGGCACTCCGCCCTCGACCATGTCGGCCGCGAACGGTTCGCCGCGCATCAAGTCGCGGGCGGCGCGACGCCCCAGGACCGCATCGAGCCACTTCGGGGCGAGGCCGAGGGCAGGCCGGATCGAGCGCACCGACGCCTCGGTCAATTCCTCGCCGGCCCGGACGTCCGCGACCACGTACAGCGAGCGCCGGAATTTGAGGGTCTTCTTCTCCGACTCGGTCGGACCGTAGGCCGGTGCCCCGATGGCGGCGTGCGCGACCCGGGCGTCGCGGACCAGCCGGGCCAGCTCGTCGGGCTCCAGCGAGAACGCGCTGTCCACCCCGCCGTCGGCGCGCGCCAGGGTCACGTGCTTCTCGATCAGGCAGGCGCCCATGCCGACCGCCAGGGTGGCGATATGGGTGTCCATGGTGTGGTCGGACAGGCCGACCACGGTGCCGAGGCGGCGCTGCAGGTCGCGGATGCTCGCCAGGTTGGCCTCCTCCGGCGGTGCCGGATAGGCGCTCACGCAATGCAGCACGGCGATCGCCGTGGCGCCGGCATCGCGGGCGGCGGCCACCGCCTCCTCGGTCTCCTCGAGGGTCGCCATGCCGGTCGAGATGATCATCGGCTTGCCGGTCCGCGCCACCCGGCGGATCAGCGGCAGGTCGACGATCTCGGGCGAGGCGATCTTGTAGGCCGGCGCGTCGAGCGATTCGAGCAGGTCGATGGCGGTCGGGTCGAACGGGGCGGAGAACACCGTGATGCCGAGCGCACGGGCCCGCTCGAAGATCGGCGCGTGCCAGTCCCAGGGGGTATGTGCCTCGTCGTAGAGCTCGTACAGCCGGCGACCATCCCACAGGCCGCCCTGCACCACGAACTCCGGGCGGTCACTGTCCAGGGTGATGGTATCGGCCCGGTAGGTCTGCAGTTTCACCGCGTCGGCCCCGGCCGCCTTGGCAGCCTCCAGGATCCGGAAGGCCCGGTCGAGGTCGCCGTTGTGGTTGCCCGACATCTCGGCGACGATGTACGGAGGATCGTTCGGCCCGATGCGGCGTCCGGCGATGCTGAACTCGGCTGCCACGCAATTTCCTCCGTCGGGAGCCCCGTGTGACCAGTACGGGAGACGATACCGCCCAACCGGCACCAGTAGAAGCGGCACCGCGGATTCCATCGCTCGACGGCAGGCGGCTGGTGGTGCGGGCGGACGGCGACCCGGTCATCGGTACCGGCCACCAGATGCGGTGCCTCGCCATTGCGTCCCGGTGGACAGCGGCCGGCGGCACGGCGCGGCTGGCCTGCACGGCGGTGCCGGATACCGTAGCCGCGCGCTATGCCGCCGCCGGCGTCGAGGTAGTGCAGCGCGCGACCTGGTCGGCCGGGGACCTGCTGGCCGTCGGCGATACCGTGGTGGTCGACGCGCCGGGCCTGCCGGGGGCCGCGCTGGCGGCGATCGCCGGCGGACCGGCGGTGCTGGTCACGATCGACGACATGGGCGTCCGCGACCGCTATCCCGGCGACCTCGTCCTGAACCCCAACGCCCACGCCAGCCCGGCGCTGTACGCCCGCAAGACCGACGCCCTGCTCTGCCTCGGCCCCTCCTGGTGCCTGCTCCGCGAGGGCTTTGCCACCGGGCGTCGACCAGACCGACCGGTCTCCGAGCCGGTCCGGCGGATCGTCGCGCTGCTGGGCGGCGCCGACCCGAAGGGCTTCAGCGGGCCGGTGCTGGAGGCGGTCGCGGCGGCGGCCGGGGCACTGTCGCCGCCGGCGGCCGCGATCCTGGTCGTCGGCGCCGCCAATCCGGCGCTGGAAGCGCTGCGGCGGGACGTCGCCGGGCGGCCCGGCCAGATCGAGATCCGCCATGATGTCCACGACATGCCAGCGCTTCTGGCGGACGCCGACCTCGCGGTCTCCGCCGCCGGCTCGACGGCGCTGGAACTGGCTTCACTCGGCGTGCCCGCCATTCTCGGCGCGCAGAACGTCACCGAGACCGGCCCCGGGGCCGCCCTGCAGGCGGCCGGCGCCGCCCTCTACCTGGGCCCGTTCGAGGCGATCCGGACGGCGGATCTGACCGCCGCGGTGGCAGCGCTGGCCGCGGACCCGGCGGCCCGGCAGCGCATGCGGGATGCCGGCCTGCGGCTCATCGACGGCCGCGGCGTCGACCGCCTGCTCGCCCTGGTCGGACGGCTGATGGTCCGGCGTCAGGCGCACCAGCGGTAGACCAGCAGGCCGTCCGCTTCGCCGGCCACCGTAAACCCGCAGCTTTCGAACAGCCGCCGGCTTGCCGCATTGCCGGGCCGGACGACCGCCCGGATCGCCTCGCCCGGCCAGATTCGCGCGGCCTCGGCCACCGCAGCGCTTAGCATGGCGGCTCCGGCGCCACGACCGCGCATCGCCGGGGCGACAGTGATCGACACTTCCACCTCGGCCCCGTCGTCCCGGCTCGCCGACACCGTCCCCAGGCTCTCGCCGCTGCGCTCGGCGATCCACAGCCGCCGATTCGCGTCCGCCAGCGCCCGATCGAGCCACGCCACATGCGCCTCCCATGCGATCTCGTCGGTGTTGCGGGAGTTCGCCCGGGTCACCGGATCGTTGCGCCAAGCCAGCAGGTCGCCGGCGTCGCGACGCTCGGCCAGGCGCAGCGTCACCATGGGGTTCTCGCTCATGGCCCGAGTCTAGCGCCTTGAGGCGAGTCCGGCGACGGCGTGGTACCGTCGGGGGCTATCGATCGGAGGACCGCGTGACAGTCGCTGCCGTGATCCAGGCCCGCATGACCTCGACCCGACTGCCTGGCAAGGTGCTGCTGCGCGCCGCCGGCCGCGAGATGCTGGCCCACCAGATCGACCGGGTGCGGCGCGCGCGATCGATCGACGCGATCTGCATCGCCACCACCACCAACGCCGCCGACGGTCCGGTCGCGGCGTTGGCCGAGCGCGAGGGGGTGGCGGTGTTCCGCGGCTCCGAGCATGACGTGCTCGACCGTTTCGTGAAGGCCGCCGATCATGTCGGGGCCGACGTCGCGGTGCGGCTGACCGGCGACTGCCCGCTGACCGACCCGGCGCTGATCGACGCCGTGGTCGACGTGTTCCGGACGGCCGAGCCGCCGGTCGACTACGCTTCCAACAGCTTCCCGCGGACCTGGCCGATCGGGCTGGACGTCGAGGTGGCGTCGGTGCCGGCGCTGCGGACCGCCGCCGCCGAGGCCGGCGATCCCTACGACCGCGAGCACGTCATGCCGTTCCTGTACCGCCAGCCGGCACGGTTCCGGACGGCAGGCTTTCCGGCACCGACCGATCTCACCGGCTACCGCTGGACCCTCGACGAGGCGACCGACTTCGAACTGCTCAGGAAGATCCTTGAGGCGTTGCTGCCGGCAAACCCGGTGTTCGGTTGGCGCGACGTGATCGCGCTGCTGGAAGCGCATCCTGAGTGGCGTAGTCTGAACGCTGGCGTCGCCCAGAAGCATCGGCGCTACGAACAGCAGGGCTACGAACGGAATGGCAGCGGGGTTGCCGATGGCTGACGCCTGGAAGACCGAGCAGGAAGCGTTCTGGAGCGGTGCGTTCGGCGACGACTATGTCGATCGCAACCGTGGCGAGGTGCTGGCCGCCGGCCGCACCCACATGTTCTCCAACGTGCTGCGCCGGGCCGGACCGGTCGCCTCGGCGGTGGAGTTCGGGCCCAACATCGGCCTGAATCTGGTGGCGCTGCGCCGCCTGCTGCCGGCGATCGATCTGGCGGCGGTCGAGATCAACGCCAAGGCGGTCGAGACGCTGCGGCAGATCGACGGCGTGGCGGTGCATCACGGCTCGATCCTGGAGCGCCATGTCGAGCGGACCTACGACCTGGCGTTCTGCTCCGGTGTCCTCATTCACATCAACCCGGATGCCCTTCCGGCAGTGTACGACAACCTCTACGCCGCCTCGAGCCGGCTGATCCTGCTGGCCGAGTACTACAATCCGGCCCCGGTCGCGATACCTTACCGCGGCCATGCCGAGCGGCTGTTCAAGCGCGACTTCGCCGGCGAGATGCTCGACCGGTTCCCGGACCTGCGGCTGGTCGACTACGGCTTCCAGTACCACCGCGACCCGAACTTCCCGGCCGACGACCTGACCTGGTTCCTGATGGAGAAGGGCGTGCGGTAGGCACCCGCCTCAATGGGTCCCGGCGCTTCGGCCGGGATGAGGACTATGGTAGGTCCCTGAAGTCCTCATCCCGGCCGAAGCGCCGGGACCCCATCCGCCACCAACGATGAGGCCCCCATGCCGAAAGTCCTGGTCATCGTCCCGTTCCCGATGGACGCGGACAACCTGGAGAAACGCCGGGCACAGATGAAGTCGGTCCGGCTCGGCCCGGACATCGAGTTCGACTTCCGGCCGGTCGGCATCGCGCCCGCCAACTACGTCAGCCAGCAGGACGCCCTGCTCGCCGACATCGGGATCCTGGAGGCCGGGGTCTCGGCGCAGGCCGACGGCTACGACGCGGTCTGCATCGATACGGTCAGCGATTCCGGGATGTCGGCGCTGCGCTCAGTCCTGGACATCCCGGTGATCGGGCCGGGCCGGCACGCCATGCTGACGGCCCTGATGCTGGGCGAGAAGTTCTCGGTGGTCTGCATGTGGGACCGCTGGCGGCCGCTCTACACCAAGACGCTGGCCGAGCTCGGGCTCGAGCATAAATGCGCGTCGATCCGCTCGGCCGACCTGCAGCCGAACAACCAGGAACTGCTGGGCGGCCGCGAGGACGAGGTGTTCCCGGTCCTGGTCGAGGTCGCGATGCGCTGCGTCGAGGAGGACCGGGCCGACGTCATCATCCTGGGGTCCACGACCATGCACGAGGCCCACGCCTACATGGCCGAGCGCCTGCCGGTGCCGGTCGTCAATCCCGGACCGCTCAGCTACCGGCTGGCCGATGCCGCCATCCGCCTGAAGCTGAGCCATTCCAAGACCACCTACCCGACCCCGCTGACGCCCCGGCCCGGCCCGATCGCCGCCATGGGTGCGGCGGCCCGGGTTCCGGCGCCACTGGCCCGATAGGAAGCGCCCCATGCCCAAAATCCTGGTGATCAATCCGTTCCCGCTGGACGAAGCCGGTGTCGCGAGGCGCGCCGCCCAGAGCGGCCATGTCGCCCTCGATCCGGACACCGAGCTGGTGTACCGGCCGGTGAAGTTCAGCGCGGTTTCGTTCATGAGCCCGCACGACTGGCTGCTGATGGACCTCGGCGTCTACGAGGCCGGGCTGACCGCGGAGCAGGAAGGCTTCGACGCCGTCGTCATCGACACCATGAGCGACAGCGGCATGGCGGCCCTGCGCTCGGTGCTGTCGATCCCGGTGATCGGCCCCGGCAAGGCCTCGATGCTGTATGCCCTGACCCTCGGCGCGAAGTTTTCGGTGCTGGCGCAGTGGAAGCCGGCGCTGCCGCGCTATCGCAAGGTCATCCGCGACTACGGCTTCGATCGGCAATGCGCCTCGGTGCGGTCGTTCGACGTCGAGCCGGACTTCGTGAACCTGACCGAGGGCAAGGAGGACAAGACCTTCCCGATCATGCTCGACGTCGCGATGCGCTGCGTCGAGGAGGATGGCGCCGACGTGATCTGCCTGGGCTCGACCACCATGCACCAGGCCGCCGAATACCTGGCGGAGCGCCTGCCGGTGCCATTGGTGAACCCCGGCCCGCTCAGCTACAAGCTGGCGGAGACCTTCCTGGCGTCCGGCCTCAGCCACAGTCGCAAGGCCTATCCCGCACCGCTGGTCCGCAAGGACGACCTGGTCCACGCGATCGTCGGGGCCGCGGCCGGCGCCGGTACATGACGGCGGTCGACGACGGCTTCGACCCGAAGGCGCATCTGGCGGCACCGCAGCGCTGGTTCGAGGATTTCGCGGTCGGCGAGCGCTACCTGCTGCCGAGCCGGACCGTCGGCGACGCCAACTTCGCGGCGTTCCAGACCGTGTCCGGCGACAACCACCCGATCCACTACGATGTCGAGTACTGCCGGAACCGCGGCCTGCCGGGGCTGCTGGCGCACGGCCTGCAGGTGCTGTGCTTCACGGCGGCCGGCGCCGGGCAGTTCCCGCACGAGACCTCGGACTCGCTGGTCGCGTTCCTGGAGCAGTCTTCGAAGTTCCTGGGCCCGGTGATCCTCGGCGACACCCTGTACCCGGCCCTGGAGATCGCCGAGCTGATCCCGCAGCGGACCACCGGCGTGATCGTCATGGCCACCACCATCCACAACCAGAAACGCGAGTTGGTCATGACCGGCGAGCACCGCTACCTGGTGCGGAAGCGGGACTGAATGGCGCAAGGCGGCAGAGCGACGGGGCGCCGCCCCTCAGATGATCTCGAAGTAGCGCTGCATCTCCCAGTCGGTGACATGGCGGCGGAACTCGCGCTCCTCCCACTCGCGGGTGGCGGCGAAGTGGTCGACGAAGGCGTCGCCGAACAGCGCTCGGCCGGGTTTCGACTTCTTCAGGCGCTGGGCGGCGTCCCACAGGGTGCGCGGCAGCGCCAGCTTGGCCGGATGCTTCCGGTCGTAGGCGTTGCCGACCACCGCCGGCCCCGGCTCGACCTTGTGCTCGATACCCCACAGGCCGGAGCCGAGAGCCGCCGCCATCGCCAGGTAGGGGTTGGAGTCGGCGCTGGCCACTCGGTACTCGACCCGCTGGGCCGATGGCGAGCCGGTGATGACCCGCAGCGCGGTGGTGCGGTTCTCGACCCCCCAGGTCGAATCCGTCGGTGCCCAGAAGCCGGGGATCAGTCGGGTGTAGGCGTTCACCGTCGACGCGGTCATGGCCAGCAGCTCCGGCATCAACGCCTGCTGGCCTCCGACGAACCAGCGCATGGTGTCGGACATGGTGTCCGCCGCCTTTGCGTCGTGGAACGCCGGCTTGCCCTTGGCGTCGGTCAGCGACAGGTGGACGTGGCCGGACTGCCCCGGATAGTCCATCGACCACTTCGACATGAAGGTTGCCATGATGTCGTGGCGCTGGAAGAACACCTTGGCGAAGGTCTTGAACAGCGCCCCGCGGTCGGCGGCCTCGAGGGCGTCGCAGACCTGGATCGCCGCCTCCATGACGCCGGGCCCGGTCTCGGTGTGCAGGCCCTCGATCGGGATGCCCATCTGCTCCATCGCCTCGATGAAGCTGAGATGCAGGTCGGCCTGCACCGACGACCGCAGCGCCGAGTAGCCGAAGAAGCCGGGGGTCAGCGGCTTCAGGTTCTTGTAGTTCTTGGCCCGCACCGAATCCGGGGTCTCGTCGAACAGGAAGAACTCGTACTCGCAGGCCGCCTTGACGCCGAAGCCCATGCCGGCGGCCTTGTCGATCATCCGCCGCAGTGCGGCGCGCGGGCACACATCCTCCCACTTGCCGGCGAACTCGCCGAGCAGGAACAGCATGTCGCCCTCGAACGGCACTTCCCGACAGGTCTCCGGCAGCAGCCGCACCTCGGCGTCGGGATAGCCGGTATGCCAGCCGGTCACCTGGACGTTGTCGTAGAGCTGGTCGTTGCTGTCCCAGCCCAGCACCACGTCGCAGAACCCGAAGCCTTTCTGCAGCGCGCCGGCGAACTTGTCGCGGCCCATCCACTTGCCGCGCAGGATGCCGTCGATGTCGAATACCCCGACCTTGACGTGGCTCAGCCGCCGCTCATCCACCAACGCCAGCGCCTGCTCGACGGTTTTGACCTCGCTCGGCTCCATGGGTCACAGTCTCCCGGTCAAGTCGCCGGCGCCCCCGCGCCGTTCGCCCGCACTCTAGGCAGAACCACGGCGCCGCCGGAAGCGCCGAACCCTCAGGGAAGGAAAACCATGACCGATCTCGCCGACCGGCTCGCCGCCTGCTACGCCAGCGCCGTGCATGACGTGCTGCGCGCCAGCGGCTACGGCAACCAGGTGCTGCCGACCTCGATCCGGGCCCTCGACCCGTCCCGCAAGGTCGCCGGCGAGGTCCACACGATCGCCGGCCATGTCGATCAGACTCTGTCGCGCCACGAGACCCTGCTGCGCTGGAGCCGGGTGCTGTCGCAGGTGCCGGGCGGCAAGGTGCTGGTGTGCCAGCCGAACACCAAGGCGATCGCGCTGATGGGCGAGTTGTCGGCGCAGGCGCTGCGGGTCAAGCACACCCGCGGATACGTGGTCGACGGCCATTGCCGCGACACCGACTTCATCCTGGAGATGGGCTTCCCGGTATTCTGCGAGGCCAACACCCCGGCCGACATCGTCGAGCGCTGGACCTACGACGTGCTCGGCGAGCCGGTGACCATCGGCACCGTGACCATCCGCTCCGGCGACTGGCTGCTGGGCGACCGCGACGGGGTGGTGATCATCCCCCGCGAGATCGCCGAGGAAGTCGTCACCGAGACCGAGGCGGTGATGAATACCGAGGGCGAAATGCGCCGCGCCATCATGAACGGCATGGACCCCGAGCAGGCCTATCTGAAGTTCGGGAAGTTCTGAGCCTGAAACGAAGACGCCCGCCTTGCGGCGGGCGTCGGAACTCTCGGAATGGCGAACCGGTCAGGCGGCGGCGCGCGCCTGCACCTTGGCGATGCGCTTCTTCAGGCGTCGAACCTCCAGCGACAGATCGTCCACCTTCGCCTTGGCGAGGAAGGCGTCGAGGCCGCCGTTGTGCTCGATCGTGCGGATGGCATGGGTCGTCAGCCGGAGCCGGACCATCTGGCCGAGCGCGTCGGACAGCAATGCCGTCTCCTGCAAGTTCGGCAGGAAGCGCCGACGGGTCCTGTTGTTCGCGTGGCTGACGTTGTTGCCGGACATCACGCCCTTGCCGGTCACCTGGCAGCGTCGCGCCATGGGTCGCTCCTTCGTCTCGGTCCGGGGGCCGGTTGCCGCCGCGGACCACACAAACTGGGACGCCGCCCGATGTCAGGCGGCGAAGAGCGGGCGGTATACGCGAGCCGCCAGCGGGCGTCAAGCGGGCGAAACCGGTCTGCAGGGCTCCGAACTCGGGTTAACGGCCTTTCGTAGTTGTTCTGGTCGTAGTTGTTCTGGTCGTGATTCGCTGGGTCTCCCGATTCACAGGAGGTCCCATGCCCCCGTCGCCGTTTGGAGAGAAGTCGCGGCTTGGCTCGCTGCTGGAGCATTTTTCGCGGATCGAGGATCC